>Ga0326727_10003096_pt1 | contig 54363 bp, 50 predicted proteins | sample MB2enrmetagenome_FD_207643 | JGI IMG/M metagenome (GOLD analysis project Ga0326727, IMG submission 207643) | Lab enriched peat soil microbial communities from McLean, Ithaca, NY, United States - MB29MY | ecosystem: Environmental > Terrestrial > Soil > Wetlands > Peat | place: USA: New York...
CAACCGGTCCCGCTCTTTCCCACTCAACATCAGCATCTCCTGTTTTTCCATCCGTTAAGTTTGACGGAGTTCAACAGGACATTTCTACTTTGCTGAAATAGGACATTCTCATTTTGCCGCGACAACAAACTGACCGGCGCTTGACTGGGTAGGGTTGTGGCTGTATGCTCCTGCCGGCAAGCGAAAGTGGAGAAACGGTGTTGACCTGTTACGAGGTCAACAGCAGGCTTTGCAACCTTCGATTACTCTTGCTTGACCCTCTCCCTCGCCGGAAAGGTTGGACCCATCGTGGAACGCCGCGTGCGCATGGTCATTACGTTGGCGTGTCTGTTAAGTGTCCAGCTTCCGATTCTTGCTCCTGGGCAGCAATCGTACCGCACTTCGCAAGTTTTCCAATTACACCGGGCGGACTTGAAACAACCCTCCAAGGCGCGAGATTTCAAGCCGCAATCGCTGCACGTGCATCGTTTTCTCGGCTGGAAAGACGCCCAGCGGCAAGGTGAAGAGTACCTGCGTCAATTTGCGCGACCGCATCTCCGCGCTCCTCTGGAAACTAGTACTTCGCCTCAGTGAGGCGTCCCTCGGTTTCGCCGCGCAACCACACGTAGAGCGCCGCGCGGGGGGAGGGCGGCGGCCACGGCAACTCGATTTTCAAAGTCTGTTCTTGGGGATTCCCCGGCGCCTTGACGACGACTTTCTCTGGTGATACTTTCCTTCCCCGCGCTCGCCCCCCAACCGGGCTCCGAATGGCGAGTGTGATCTGATTCCGCAAGGGGAGGGAAACGACTTAACATGAGAAACTTCTGCCTTGTTTTGGCCCTTGCTTTCCTAATATGTCCGGCCCTGGCCGCTCAAACTACGCCCGCTTCCACAGCATTAGGCGGGCCACAGCAAGCGGCGGGTTCGACCGCAGCCCCAGCTCCGGGGACAACGGCTCAACCCGCGACGCAGCCGAAAGTCACGGCCTACACACTTTCTCCCGAGCTTTATCAGAAGGCGCATAATCTTGGCCGGATTCACTTCTGGTTCCAACTGATCAGCTTCGTCTACGGCCTCATCGTCCTCTGGCTGATCCTCCGTTGGAGGCTTGCACCCAAGTACCGCGATTGGGCAGAGAAGGTCTCCTCCAGACGCTTTTTACAGAGCATGGTCTTCTCGCCCCTGTTGATTTTGACCATCGACGTTCTAACATTGCCGGCGGACCTCTACGATCAATGGATCTCACGCAAGTACGGGCTTTCGGTGCAGGGATGGGGTTCGTGGACTTGGGATTGGGCCAAAGCGGAACTGGTCACTTTCGTGATCGGAATCATCCTGATCTGGCTTCTTTACACGGTGGTTCGCCGCAGCGCTCGCCGCTGGTGGTTCTATTTCTGGGTGTTCTCGCTGCCGATACTCCTGTTCGTCTTTTTCATTTCACCGTGGGTCATTGATCCCCTGTTCCACAAATTCGAGCCTCTCCAGCAGAAGGATCCCGCCCTAACCGCAAGCTTGGAGCAAATGGTGCAGCGCGCCGGAGAGAACATCCCGCCGCAACGGATGTTCTGGATGGGAGCGGGTGAGAAGACGACCGAGCTAAACGCCTACGTGACCGGCTTCGGCGCTTCCAAGCGCATTGTCGTATGGGACACCACGATCGCCAAATTGAACACTCCCCAGACTGTATTTGCGGCGGGTCATGAAATGGGCCATTATGTTCTCAAGCACATCCCCAAGCTGCTTGCCTTCCTTGCCGCCCTCCTTTTTGTTCTCTTATATCTCGGCTATCGATCGATCGGGTGGGTGCTGTCGCGCTGGGGCGAAAAGTGGAGGATCTGGGGTCTGGACGACTGGGCGTCGCTGCCGGCCCTGCTTTTTCTCATCGCAGTTTTCGCCTTTCTGGCGAATCCCGTTGCGAGCGCGGTTAGCCGTCATTACGAGCATCAGGCCGATCAATACGGCCTGGAAGTGACGCACGGACTCACATCTGATTCTGGGCAGGTGGCCGCGCAGGCTTTCCAGATCCTGGGCGTGGTGGACTTGGCCGATCCCGCTCCCAATCCGGTGGATGTTCTCTTATTCTATTCGCACCCCCCCGTATCCGACCGGATTCAGTTCAGCCTGGCCTACGATCCCTGGTCGAAGGGTGAGCAGGGCGAGTTCGTGAGATGATTCTGGATTAGCGATTAAGCTTGCCATCTTCATCCGGTGGTTTTGGGTTCCTGATGTCGGATGGGCGCGTCGTGTTTGCTGCTGTCGATAACAGCAACAAGCCACGTTCGTGAATCTGAAATCCAAAATCTAAAATCTCAAATCCCGCTATAATGGCTTTGAATGGGCGTGGGGCATGATCCTCATAATCGACAACTACGACTCTTTCACCTACAATTTGGTGCAATATCTGGGAGAATTGGGCGCGCAAATGCGCGTGGTCCGAAACGATCAGACCACGGTGGATGAAATCGAAAAGAAACTGCCCAGCGCCATTGTCATCTCACCCGGACCCAAGACCCCCAACGAAGCAGGGATCTGCCTGGAAGTGATTGAGAAGCTGGCCGGACGTGTTCCTATTTTGGGAGTGTGCCTCGGCCATCAAGCCATTGGGCAAGCCTTCGGCGGCAAGGTGATCCGTGCGCCAAAACTGATGCACGGCAAGACCAGCCAGGTCCAGCACGATGGCAGGACCATTTTCGAAGGCTTGCCCAACCCCTTCGAGGCCACTCGTTACCATTCGCTGATCGTCGAACGCGAGAGCCTGCCCGCCTGCCTGGAGATCTCCGCCACCTCGCCCGACGGCCTTATCATGGGCCTGCGGCACCGCCAAATGAAGGTCGAGGGGGTGCAATTCCATCCCGAATCAATACTCACCCAATCGGGAAAACAGTTGCTGGCAAACTTCCTGAGGATGTAGGGTCGCCAAACAAATGACTCAATGGCTCAATGACGCAATGGCTCAATCTCTCACTTCCTATTCCGCTGCGTAAACTCCACTAAGTTCTTGAGTGTCTGAAGCGCGCTGCCAGAGTCAATGACTTCTGCGGCCATGGCGACTCCCTCGATGAAGCCTTCAGCCCTTCCCGCCACCACGAAACCCGCCGCAGCGTTGGCGAGCACCACATCGCGGTGGGGCCCGCGCTGGCCTTCGAGGACGCTTCGCAACAATCGCGCGTTGGTCGCTGCATCCCCGCCCCGCAACTCTTGAAGCGAAGCACGCGCCAGACCGAACTCTTCCGGGGTCACGTCGCGCGTCCGCACATCGCCGCCCTCGCTTGAGGAGAGACGTGTGGGGCCGGAAAGAGTGACCTCGTCGATGCCGTCCGAACCTGTCACGACGAATGCCCGCTCGGTGCCGACCGCACCCAGGGCGCGCGCCATCATCTCGGTTCGTGAAGCGTCGTAAACCCCCACCAACTGGACCGAAGCTCGCAGGGGATTCGTAAGTGGGCCCAGCAGGTTAAAAACGGATTTTGTTTTCAAACTTCGCCGCGCGTTCATCACGTGCTTCATGGCCAGGTGAAGACTCGGGGCAAAGAGAAAAACCATCCCGACTTCCTCCAGGCACGCGGGAATGCGCGCGTGTGGTAAGTCGAGGGCGACGCCGAGGGCTTCGAGCACATCCGCGCTGCCGCAGCGGCTGGAGATGGAGCGGTTGCCATGCTTGGCCACGCGGACTCCGCCCGCCGCAGCCACCAGCGCCACCGCCGTGGATACATTGAAGGTGCCGTGCCCATCGCCGCCGGTTCCGCAGGTGTCCAGCAGGGGCTCCCCAAGGCGTAATGCCTCGGCATCAACTCCCGCCTGCCGCAACCCCTCGGCTGCGTGAGCGCGCATCACCTCCGCGAACCCCACCAGTTCCTCCGGCCGCTCGCCCTTGTCACGCAAAGCCCCAAGGAAGGCAACGATCTCCCCGTCTTCCGCCATGCCCGACAGTAAGTCCTCCATCACGGCGCGAGCTTCGGACCGAGAAAGGTCTATCCGTGTACGTACCTTTTCTGTGGCATCTTCTATCATCCTGAAAATCCTTCGGTGGGACCGACCAATTCAGGGGTGGGGAAGGACCCGCTCCTACACCGCCGCATCCTCGTTCGAACCAGTGGTCGTTTGTTGTGGTGCGAGAAGCTTCACAAGCTTCCCCTTTGTGAACATAACATAGTTGAACTCATCGAGAACCTTGGCGACGGTTTTCGCGGCGGAGAACGACCCGAAGCCCGAGCGGATTTCAGCGAGCAACTCCTCTCGGGAACTGCCGGTCTCCTTAATGCCGTCCTCGATAAGGTTTGCCACTTCACTTTGCATCCGCGGAAGGAACTCGTAAGCGTAGAACCACGCCTCGCAACCCGTCCCCGGCAGGATGCGCCGATATCCTTCGTATATGCTGTTGTCCCACATGACAAAGAAGCCTGGCGACAACATATGAAGCGTCTTGGCGCTGGCTACGCTTGCAAAGCGCTCTCCCACCGCCACTAGCCTGTCGAAGCAAAGGTGCGCGATTTGAGCCAGTTGCAAAACTTGCTGTTCACCGATGCGTTGGTAAGCGCAAAGATCTGCCTCCTCAATCGTGATTCGGCGTGTTGCGGTAATGAAGGCGTGGATGTCAGAAAGAGCCTCCTTCAACGCCCTCCGAAGTGGCGGAGCATCAGTAAGGCGACATTGCCATTTGTTAAGGAACTCGACGAGCTGGTGCACAAGCTCATCGTCGCCGGTATTCTTCAGATCCTGAATGCGGCGCAAGTAGGCAAAATAGTTTGTGTCTCCGTATTCGACCTTCGAAAACTCAGCTACACATTCTTTCAGAAGTCGGAGCGTCATCAGTCCGGCCATCTGCCCCCTTTGTTCGCTCGGCGTATATTGAATTCTGGCAGTCGATTGCCTATACTGGTCATTCTTGCCAGTGGGTAAACTCGCATTCTAATGCAAATTGTCCGCGTATTCTACGGGGTGACGACTGACAACTGACCACTGACAACTGACGACTTCTACCATGAAAATTCACGAATACCAAGCCAAGCAAACACTGGCGAAGTTCGGCGTGGCTACCCCACGCGGTGAAGTCGCCTACAGTCCCGAAGAAGCGCGTGCCGTGGCGGAGCGTTTAGGCGGGACCGTCGTCGTCAAGGCGCAGATTCATGCCGGGGGCCGAGGCAAGGCGGGCGGGGTGAAGCTGGCCCACGATCCGAATGAGGCCCAGCGCATCGCGAGCGAGATGCTCGGCAAGAAGCTGGTCACGATCCAGACGGGTCCCGAGGGGCGCGTGGTGAAGCGTGTTTTGATCGAGGAAGGCCTGGAGGTGGCGCGCGAGCTTTATCTGGGCTTGGTGATCGACCGCACCAGCGCCTGCCCGGTGTTTATGGCCTCGAGTGAGGGAGGCGTGGAGATTGAAGTTGTGGCCGCCCAGCACCCGGAGCGGATTTTGAAGGAGTTCATTGATCCGGCGCTCGGCTTGCAGCCTTTCCAGGCGCGCAAGCTGGCCTTCGGGCTCGGGCTGGAGGCGAAGCTGGTGAATGACGCAGTGCGCTTCTTCTCCTGCCTTTACCAGGCCATGATCGCCACGGATGCTTCTTTGCTGGAGATCAATCCCTTCGTGGTCACGCGCGATGGCCGCTTGCTGGCCCTCGACGCCAAGATGAACTTCGATGACAACGCGCTTTACCGGCACAAAGACATCCGCGAAATGCGCGACCTGGATGAGGAAGACCCGCTCGAGGTGAAAGCCTCCAATTACAGCTTGAATTATATCCGCCTGGACGGAAACGTGGGCTGCATGGTGAACGGCGCAGGCCTGGCCATGGCAACTATGGATATTATCCAGTATGCCGGTGGACGCCCGGCCAATTTCCTGGATGTAGGCGGCGGCGCCAACGAAGAACAGGTGCGCCGCGGATTTGAAATTATCCTGAGCGATGCCAACGTCCGCGCCGTGCTCATCAACATCTTCGGCGGCATCATGCGCTGCGATATCGTCGCCAACGGCGTGGTCGCGGCGGTCAAATCCCTTGGGACTGAAGTCCCGGTGGTCGTCCGGCTGGAAGGGACGAACGTCGAACTTGGCCAGCAGATCCTTCGCGAATCGGGTTTGAACTTTACGGTCGCGCACGGAATGAAAGACGCGGCGGAGAAAGTTGTAGCGCTGGCGAAGAATTGATCCATTGATTCATTGATCCATTGAATCATTGGAAGGCAGACCTGTGCAGACTGAGAAAACGTACCAAGCAGAGGAGCTAAAGAAGAGGACGAAGCAATTTGCGATCCGCATCGTGAGGCTTTACCAAGCCTTACCGAAGAGGGATGAAGCACGCGTCATCGGAAGGCAAGTTCTCCGTTCAGGGACCTCCGTTGCGGCAAATTACCGGGCTGTGTGCCGCGCGCGATCTAAGGCCGAATTTCTGGCTAAGTTGGGTGTCGTCGTGGAAGAAATCGACGAAACCGTCTTCTGGCTGGAGCTCCTGGTCGATACAGGCATCGTCGCACAAGCTCGAATGGAGAGTTTACAGAAAGAAGCGACCGAGCTGCTCGCAATCTTCGCGGCGTCTCACCATACGGCGCGAAACCGATGAACGCGGCAATGAGTCAATGGATCAATGAATCAATTTTATGGCTATTCTTGTTGACGAAAACACGCGACTGTTAGTACAGGGCATCACGGGGCGCGAGGGAACCTTTCACACACAACAGGCCATTGCCTACGGAACCAAAGTAGTAGCTGGCGTGACCCCGGGCAAGGGCGGGAGCACCGTTGACGGCATTCGGGTGTTCAATACTGTGGAGGCCGCCAAGGAAAAAACAGGCGCCAACGCCTCCCTCATTTTCGTTCCGCCAGCTTTTGCCGCCGACGCTATCCTGGAGGCCGGCGATGCCGGGTTGCCGCTGGTGGTTTGTATCACGGAAGGCATCCCCACGCTCGACATGGCGCGCGTGATGCATTATCTCAAGGGGACCAAGACTCGACTGATCGGCCCCAACTGCCCTGGTATCATCTCACCGGGCAAGTGCAAAATTGGCATTATGCTGGGACATATCCACCGGCAAGGACACGTGGGCGTGGTTTCGCGCAGCGGAACCCTCACCTACGAGGCGGTAGGCCAGCTTTCCGCCTTAGGCATCGGTCAGTCCACCTGCATCGGTATCGGCGGCGATCCGATCATCGGAACTACGTTCGTCGACATCCTGCAGCTTTTCAACGAAGATGCGGAGACGCACGGAATCGTCATGATCGGCGAGATTGGCGGCACGGCAGAAGAGGAGGCCGCCGCATTCATCAAGGCAAACGTCAAGAAGCCTGTGGTGGGATTCATCGCCGGGCGCACCGCGCCGCCAGGCCGCCGCATGGGCCATGCGGGGGCAATCATCTCGGGTGGCAAAGGCACCGCCGGCGACAAGATCGCCGCGCTCGAAGCGGCGGGCATTGCGGTTGCGGAAAGCCCGGCGCTGATCGGCGAGACGCTGAAACAAATTATGAATAGTGAATGGTGAATAGTAAAGATCAAATTCAGCGTTCGCGTTGCACAATCTGGAGTCCAGAATTTCGATCCCGCTATGGGATTTACCATTCAGAATTCACTATTCATAATTCACTATTTGCTATTCACAATTTTGGATTCGGACGGAGGGACATGGGAAAAGAACGTACCCTTACCATTATAAAGCCGGACGCCGTTGCGGCAGGGCACGCCGGCGACATCATCAAGGTTTTCGAAGCGAATGACTTCAAAATCGTCGCCGCACGCCTGGTGAATCTCTCCAAGAAAGAAGCAGAGGGGTTTTACGCCGTGCATCGCGGCAAGCCGTTTTTCGAGAGCCTTACGGGGTTCATGAGCTCCGGGCCCGCGGTGGTGATGGTGCTGGAGGGCGAAAACACAATCTCTCGGCTGCGCGAGGTGATGGGCGCCACCGATCCCGCCCATGCCGCCCCCGGAACGATCCGCAAGCTCTACGCCACGGACATCGAGCACAACGCCGTCCACGGCTCGGACGCCCCTGAGTCTGCCGCCTACGAAATTGCGTATTTCTTCCCGGGGGTGGACCTCGCTGGCTGAGCCCAGGAGATCACGCGTGGCGCATACCTAAAAACCAATGTATGCGCCACCGCAATTCGCGAGCGAGAACTCGAAGAACGAACCAAGACGGTATTCGGGCAAGAGGCGAGCCGGGTGCAGCGCTGCATCTCAAGCCTGGGAAGTTCTATCGGCCCACCTTGGACCAAGGATCACAAGATGGCGGCCCTTGCCGCTGCAATAATCCTGGCAGGCGAAAACGCCCGAGGTCCCAACTGAACAGACAGCCCTCTCCCAAGGGGGAGAGGGCCGAGTTATCACACAGATCCCATGGGAGTGCGCCGTCTGTTGACAGGCGGAGAGGATCTAGGATCTTAAAAGTCGGTGCTAGCCGAGGGCCAACTTCAAGTAGAATAGCAATATGGTTCAATTTCAGCTTGGGAGGTTTCTGGTTATCTTCGGTGTGCTGCTGGTCGTTGCCGGCTTGCTGCTGATGGCGGGCGCGAAGTTCTCGTTTTTCGGCCTGGGAAGGCTGCCGGGTGACATCACCTATAAAGGCAAGAACGTGCAGTTTTACTTCCCCATCATCACGTGTTTGGTTTTGAGTGTGGTGTTGACGCTGGTGTTCTGGATCATTTCGCAATTGACGAAACGGTGAGACAAGTTTTCAGTCATCAGTTGTCAGGTTTCAGTCCCCTTTCCCCCAGTTGGTTGACTGATAACTGACGACTGAGAACTGACAACTTTTCTTATGGAACAAGCCCTCCTCGATTTCGGTCCCACAAGGAAGATCTTCAGCGTCTCCGAGCTGAGCCAGGAAATCAAGAACCTGCTGGAGAAGCAATACCCGGACGTATGGGTAAGTGGGGAAGTTTCAAACTTTCGCGCCGCCGGCTCCGGACATCTTTATTTCACGCTGAAGGATGCGAGCGCTCAGCTTCGCGCGGTGTGTTTTCGCAACCAGGCGCGGTACCTGAAGTTCAAACCGGAGGATGGCATTTCGGTGATCGCACGAGGCCACCTGAGCGTTTACGAGGCGCGGGGCGAGTATCAGCTTTATGTGGAATATCTGGAGCCCGCCGGCTTGGGCGCACTTCAACTGGCCTTCGAGCAGCTCAAGCAGAAGCTCGCCGCAGAGGGTTTGTTCGAGACCGCCCGCAAGAAGCCCCTCCCATTGCTGCCGGGAGCCATCGGGGTGGTCACTTCGCCCACCGGGGCAGTGATCCGGGACATCCTTCGCGTCCTTCGCCGCCGCTTCCGCAATATGAACGTGCTGATCTATCCAGTCAAAGTGCAGGGCGAGGGTGCGGCGGAGGAGATCGTTGAAGGCATCAAGTACTTTAGCCGCGAGCAGAACGTTGATGTGATGATTGTGGGGCGGGGCGGGGGATCGCTCGAGGACCTGTGGGCTTTCAACGAAGAAGTGGTAGCGCGGGCCATTGCGGCTTCCGAAATTCCGCTGATATCCGCCGTGGGCCACGAAACGGATTTTACCATCGCGGATTTTGTCGCCGACCTGCGCGCGCCTACCCCTTCGGCTGCCGCCGAGCTTGTGGTCCACCGCAAGGAAGACTTCATCACCGAGCTTGAAAACCGCGCCCGCCGCATGGCCCAGATTATCCGGCTGCAGCTTTCCGAGGCCCGGCAACGGCTGACGGAACTGCGCATGCACCACGCTTTTCAGACGCTCGCGACCAGGCTGGCGGAAAGGGCCCAGCGCGTGGATGACGCCATGGCGTCGCTTGAGCGCTCGATGCGCTCCCGGCTGAACGTGGCCAGACAGGAGTGGCTGCGAGCTTCGGCAGGCGTGGCCCGATACGACATCCGGCGGCTGCTGGGCTTAAAAAGCGCCACGTTGGAGGAGCGGCTGGGACGATTTGATGCCGCCCTCCGCCGCTACCTGACGGAGAGGCGCAGCCGCCTGGCGCAGGTGGAGGCTATATTGAAGGAGCGCAGTCCGCTGATCATCCTTCAGCGGGGATACTCCATCACGCGTGACGCCGCCGGCAAGATCATTCGGGACGCTGAGGCGGTTGCCCTGGGCAGCGATATTTCGGTGCGGCTGTCACGGGGAGAACTTGCCGCCACTATTAAAGATAGGAAGCTGTAGCTAATGTTGGTCCGAGCCTGGGTTCAAGAGCAAAAGCGGTCAGATTACGGAGCAGCCGCCTGGCAACCGGAGCCTGAACTCTCACAATCGTCTCCCCGCTCCGTTTCCTTTAGCTCGAGCACGAAGCTCGTGGGAGCATTCACTGTGGTCGTGCTTGCAATCATGTTCTGCTTTGCGTGCTTGCCTAACCTTAAGCAAGCTTTCCTGACCGCTTATGGCGTCCCAACCAAAGGAACGATTGAACAGCGTTACATTCATGAAACCCGCGGCAGAAGCAGGCGGAATTTCTCTTACTACCTCGTCGTGCGATATGAAACACCCTCGGGGTGGCAATCAGCGCGGATACAAACGAGCATGAACTATTATGCCGGCAGCCCCCAAGGCAAGTCAGTCCCCATCCATTATCTGGCGCGCGTCCCTTCCCAGGTTGTGCTCGACGATGACGAGCGCTACCAGCCGTGGGGGGTCCTGGTGGCCCTCATCACTGCGGTTGCAGTACTGGGGTTGCCGTACTATATGTACCGAAGAATGCGGACGATAGCGGGAAGCGGCACAGTGGTGAAGGGACTGATTACCAAGATCAACCGGCGCCTCAATAACTGCTATCTAACCGTGTATTACGAATTCCAAGAAGTTCCTTATCAAGGGACCATCGCTGTCAGGGCAAACCAAGCAAACCCAAACTGGCAACCTGGACGGGCCGTCACCTTATTGGTGGCGCCCGACCCGCCGTCCAGTCGCCACGGGCCGCATGTCGTGATGCTCTATCCAGCTCCGGAGTTCAAGATCAACCCGTAGTCCGCCGCCTCGTGCTGTTCAATCGACGACCGCCGACCGCTACTCATACCGCAGGGCCACGATGGGATCGAGGCGGGCCGCCTTTAAGGCCGGCCAGAGGCCAAAGAACAGGCCGATGCTTGTCGCGACGGCGAAACCCGCCACGACGGACCAGAGGGGGACGGTGGAAGGCAGGCCGGGCACAAAAACTCGGATGAGAAAGCTCAGCAACCAGCCTACGGCGATGCCGATGAGCCCGCCGGCGCCGGTGAGTACAATGGCTTCGAGCAGGAACTGCCAAACAATGTCGCGCCGACGCGCGCCGATAGCTTTGCGGACACCAATCTCGCGTGTGCGCTCCGTAACCGAGACCAGCATGATGTTCATCACCCCGATCCCCCCGACTAGCAGGCCAATCGAGGAGATCACCACCATGACGAGCGCCACGGTGCCGATGATGGCGCGAAAGTCGGAAATGATGGACTCGGCCGTCGAAATCCCGAAATTGTCGGGGTCGGACAGGTTCACATGGCGGCGACGACGCAGCAAGCCGCGGACTTCATCCTCCGCCTCTGCCATCCTGCCACGGTAGGCTAGGACGCTGAGGAAGTGGTCCTTAGCGTCGGGGTAAAGTTTCTTGTAGGTCCAGTACGGTATGAAGATGTCATTATCATCGGGACTGTCTCCCAGAACCCCCTTGTACTTTTCGAGCGTGCCGATGACTTCGAACGCGTGCCCATCCACTACGATTTCCTTGCCGACCGGGTCCTCAGGCTTGAACAGGCGTTCCACCACGTGGGCGGCGATCACGATGACGTCACGCCGGTGAATGTCGTCCGCCTGGGTGAAGAAGCGGCCATCGGCGAGGCTCGAGTTCGACAGGGTCATATAGTTGGCATCCACGCCCATGAATTGTGCGCCCGCCATCTCGCGGCCCTTGTAGCGCGCGGTGGAGGGAGGCAGGCCAAAGTCACTTATCTGCCGAAATAGGGCCACCGAGACTTCTTGTACGTCAGCGCATTGCTCCTTGATGGCTAAACCGTCTTCGTAGCTGAGGGGTTTACGCAGCCGCTCCTCGCGGGTCAAGCGGTGCGGCGTGCCCATCTGTAACTTGTAGACCCAAAGAACATTGGTGCCGTACTGTTCTGCCACCTGCACCAACTGGGCATCCAGACCCTGAATGATGGAGGCCACGGCGATGACTGTGGTCGTGCCGATGAGGACACCTAATATGGTGAGGAACGAGCGGAACTTGTGCGTGCGCAGGGTGTCGAGCGCCAAGCGCAGGTTTTCGCCGACCGCGTGCCAGTAAGTCGTCATGCTATTTCTCCGCGCGCAGCGCCTGGATGGGATCAAGCGCCGCCGCCCTCATCGCCGGGTAAATTCCGAAGAAGAGCCCGACCACGGTTGAAAGCGTAATCCCTATAATCACCGCGCTCAGCGGCACGGAGGCGGTGAAGACCAACGCTATCAGCCGCGCGATGAGATAGGCAATGAGCACTCCCACGATTCCCCCGGCAAAGGCTAGAGCTGCCGCCTCAATCACGAACTGCCATAGGATGTCGCGGCGGCGAGCCCCCACCGATTTACGAATCCCGATTTCGTGTGTGCGCTCGGTGACTGTAGCCAGCATGATGTTCATGATCACAATCCCGCCCACTACCATGAAAACTGCCACCACGCCGATCGTGACGGCAAAGATGCTGCCGGTAAGCCTTTGCCACGCACTCATCAGCGTTTCGGAGGCGTTGATGCCGAAGGTGTCGTCATCGTGGTAGGGGATGTGGCGGCGCGCCCGCATGAGGACGCGAGTTTCGTCTTCGAGCTCCATCATGTGTTTGGAGTCGGGCGCCTTGATAAAGACCATGAGTTCCAGGCGCGGCATGAAGAGGTCGCGGAATGTGCCCAAGGGAACGAAAACGAAGTTGTCCTCGCTGACGCCGAAAGCGGAGCCTACCTTGTCCGCCACGCCGATTATGCGGAAGCTCCGCCCTCCCACTAGTAATTCCTTGTCAAGAGGATCGACCGAGGGAAAGAGCTTGTCCACGATATCCTGGCCAATAAAACAGACGCGCTCGTTGTGGCGATCGTCCTGCTCTGAAATGTAGCGGCCATAGAGCGCCTTTTCCCGGCCGATGTCCACGTGGCTGGGGGTGATTCCGAACATTGTTACTTCATCGATCGAATGGCCCTGGTATCGCGCCTCCGGGCCGGGGTTCAATTGCGCGATGGCGCTCATTGCCTCGTAGCCGGTCAGCGCCTCCTGCAGATACTCATACTCTTCAATCCGGATGGGCTTGTTGCGCCGCAGCGCTGCCAAATAGCTGTCGTAGCCCTGTGCCCACAGAAACTGGTGAAGGACGAAAGTGTTGGTGCCGAGATTGGCGATCTTGGTTGCAATGTAGACGTTCATGCCGTTCACCACCGACATCACCACAATCAGCGTGGTGGTGGCGATGACGACGCCGAGCAGAGTGAGGAAAGATCGCAGCTTGTGGCTGCGGAGTTCCCCCAGCGCGTTCCAGAAGGCTTCGCGAACCGGGACCCAGAAAGCGGGCTGCGCCCGGAGCTTTGCTTGCGGCGCAGTGACGTCGGTTCGGGCTGGGCTGAAAACGGGCATCTTGGCTACTTCCCGCTCATGACAAAGCGTCCGTATTCTCGTATCGGTGCTCTGCCGTCGAGGCTCGTGCCGTACTCTAAACGGTTTTTACGAAAGCATCTGCTGGATTGTTCCTTGACACCTTCAGCTTCGCTCCATTCTACAGTTTACACCAGAAAGGAGAGCGAGTGGCCTCGGCTGAGGTCATACAATGCGGAAGCTGACGGCATGTCACCCTGCGTTCTTACGCTCTTGCATATAGGCGCGCCGGATGACCTAAAGCTTATACCCGATCTTGCGCAGGAAATCCTTGCGGAATTTGATGTCGGCTTCGGTCTCGATTCCTTTCGTTTTCAAGCCGTCGATCACCCCGAGGATGCCGCGACCCTGCTCGGTCTCGGCGATAACGACCTCGACGGGATTGGCTGTGGCGCAGAAGATCCGGCACACTTCGGGGACGTTCTTGATGGTGTTCAGTATATTCACAGGAAAGCCGCCATCCATAAAGACGATGAAGCAATGGCCGCAAGCGAGCGCCAGGGCATTCCTTTGCGCAAGTTCGATCAGCCGCTGGTCATTGCCGGAGTAGCGCACCAGCGCCGGCCCTGACGATTCGCAGAATCCAATGCCAAATTTCATTCCGGGAACGGTTTGGACAATAGCCTCATGCAAATCCTCGACGGTCTTGATGAAATGCGACTGACCGAGAATGAAATTCATGTCAGCAGGCTTTTCGATGGTGACGGTTTTGAGTTCCATGTAGGGCTCCCTCCGCAGATGCATTCGCAGATTAGAGAAATTGTCACGCGCAGAAGGCTGTCTTGGTAAGGGCAGCGTCATTCCCGCGAAAGCGGGAATCCAACTCCTGTGGACCGACGTGGACCCCCGCTTACGCGGGGGTGACGAAAACAACGGCTTTCATCTTTCTCGGTGGACCGCTAATCTTCCGAAACCTTCAGGACAGCGAGGAAAGCTTCCTGCGGGATATCGACGCGGCCCACGCGCTTCATGCGCTTTTTACCTTCTTTCTGTTTTTCGAGCAGCTTGCGCTTGCGGGTGATGTCGCCTCCGTAACACTTGGCCAGAACGTTCTTGCGCATGGGCGGGACGGTTTCGCGTGCGATCACCCTTGATCCGATAGAGGCCTGAAGCGCGACCTCGAAGAGCTGGCGGGGAATGAGCTTCCGCATTTTGCCGCAAAGGACGCGGCCGCGCGCGAACGCTTGGTCGCGGTGGCTGATGAACGACAAAGCATCGACCGGCTCGCCGGCCACCAGGAAATCCACCTTCACCAGATCCGAGACCCAGTAGCCTGCAAAGTGATAGTCGAGCGAGGCATAACCGCGTGAGACGGACTTGAGCCGGTCGTAAAAATCCAGCACGATTTCGTTGAGGGGAAGGTCGTAGGTGAGCAGCACGCGCTTGGGCGAGACGTATTCGAATCCCTTCTGCACGCCCCGTTTCTCCTCCAGCAGTTTCAAGATGCCGCCCAGATATTCGTCCTGGGTGAAGATTCGCGCCCGAATAATGGGTTCTTCGACCTTCTCGATATCGCCCGCGGGCGGAAACTTGGTGGGCGTGTGTACGTCCAGGACCTCACCCGCCTTGGTGGTGACGCGGTAGCGAACGCTTGGAGCGGTGGTGAGCAGGTCGAGATCGAATTCTCGCTCCAGGCGTTCCTGCACGATTTCCATGTGGAGCAGGCCGAGGAAACCGCAACGGAAGCCGAAGCCCAAGGCCTCAGAGTTTTCCGGCTCATAGAAAAGCGAGGAATCGTTCAGGCGCAGCTTCTCGAGCGCGTCGCGCAGGGGTTCGTAGCCGCTGGCGTCCACGGGATAAAGCCCTGCGAAAACCATGGGCTTGATTTCCTCGAAGCCGGGAAGCGGTGCGGCGGCGGGCCGAGTGTCGTCGGTAATGGTATCGCCGATGCGCGTGTCTGAGATGCGCTTGATGTTGGCGATGACGAAACCGACTTCACCGGCCTCGAGGCGCTCCACGCGGACCGGCTTGGGCGTCAGCACGCCCAACTCCTCCACCGTGTAGACTTGGTTGTTGGACCAAAGGCGAATGGGCATGCCAATCTTCAAAGTGCCCTCGACAATGCGGCTCAGCACTACCACGCCTCGATAGCTATCGAACCAGGAATCGAAAATCAGCGCCCGGAGAGGCTCTTCCGCTGAGCCTCGCGGCGCCGGCACGCGCGCCACGATCGCTTCCAGCACTTCGTCCACCCCCGTCCCTTGCTTGGCGCTAATCATCAGCGCCTCGCTGGGATCAAGCGCCAATGCGTGTTCGATTTGCTGCTTGGTGGCCTCAACATCCGCCCCCGGAAGGTCGATCTTGTTGATGACCGGGATGATCGCCAGGTTGTTGTTCAAAGCGAGTTGGGCATTGGCCAGAGTCTGCGCCTCGACTCCTTGTGAGGCATCAATCACCAGGACTGCGCCCTCGCAAGCGGAAAGGCTGCGCGAAACTTCGTAGGAGAAATCGACGTGGCCGGGCGTGTCGATCAGGTTCAACTGGTACTGGTTCCCGTCGCGAGCCCGGTAGTGAAGGCGGACGGCGTGCGCCTTGATGGTAATGCCCCGCTCGCGCTCGAGGTCCATAGAGTCGAGCACCTGGTCGGCCATTTCCCGTTGTGAAAGCGCACCTGTGATTTCCAGCACACGATCGGCTAGGGTGGACTTGCCGTGGTCTATGTGGGCGACTATCGAAAAGTTGCGAACGTCACGTGCGTCCGTAATTTGTAACCCTTTGAAAATCTATCATTCCGATCTGCTCTAGGTCAATGATTGTGCGGCATGCTTGGCAACGCAAAATGACTGAAAAGCACGTTCGGAACGCTCAAGTGGCACCTAAGTGGTACGGGCCCGTCCCCATGAGCCAGGACGACCCACCAGAGTTCAGAACTCAGATCCAACGGGCATCGGCCTGTTTTCGATTCCGGGAACCTCGCCCTTCACTTGCCCCAGTTCCTCATTGTTGATTTCGGCAATATCCCCTTCCACGCGCTGCACCACCTCCCTGGCATAGGGAATGAAGTGGCGGCCGGAGATCAGAATGGTAGAGCCGATCCAGATCTTCACGGGGTTTGTCGAACAGCGGGTAACGAGTCGAAGCAAGTACTTCCAATAGGGCCGGCGGTAGGAAGACCTCAGGCCTTGCTGCCAGATCGAACGGAGCATTATCTTGGCAATGTCGACCAAACCCGGCTGCTGGGCAGGCCGCTGGCATTTCCTGGTCTGCCAGGCCTGGAGAGAACGCCACGCACGTTCGTAGAATTTTGTGGGATCATAGATTGAGGTAAGTGTTTTTTGAAAACCCTTCAACAGAACGAGGGGAGGGAGAACTGTCTGGAAGTTCGGCGGCGTGGAGTCACTATTGTGCACGCTAATTTCGGTCAAGCGTCCCTCTTTCTTCATTCGGTCGTATAGCGCGGTTCCCGGCACCGCGTGCAAAAAATTTATCATGGCCCAGGGGATCGCTGCGCGCTCGATGAAGTGAATCTGCTGCTCGAAGATGTCTTCGGCGTCGGAGTCAAACCCGAGGATGAATCCACCCGTAACCCACAGACCGCCCCGTTGCACAATCTTGATGGACTCGATTGGATCTTGCGACAGGTTCTGGAACTTTTTCGTCTCCGCCAGGGACGTTTTCGAAGGACTTTCAATCCCCACAAAGACATGGTGGAAGTTTGCCTTGACCATGGCCTCGATTAGCGCGGGATGCCTTGCCAGGTCCATAGACGCCTCAGTATAGAAAGACAGCGGATAGCCATGAGCTTGCTGCCACTTTTCCAAATCCTGAGCTAACTCGAGAGCAAACCGGTGATTGCCTATGAAATTGTCATCAACAATGAACACCTGCTTTTTCCATCCCAGTTTTAGGAGCGTGTCCAGTTCCGCCATGATTTGCTGAGGACGCTTGGTGCGAGGCTTTCGTCCGTAAAGCACGATGATGTCGCAGAACTCACATTGAAAGGGACAGCCGCGGGAAAACTGAATGGCCATCGAGGCGTAGAAGGCGGTTTTCAGAAGGTCAAAGCGCGGCACCGGCGTCTTAGTCAGGTCGGGCTTGTCATCGATCCTATAGAGCCTCCTGGCCGTCCCTTCTTCAAGGTCTTTAGCGATCGCGTCAAACACCTCATCCGGCTCGCCCACCACGATGTGATCGGCAAACTTCAGCACTTCCTCCGGTTCGCTGCTCGGATACGGTCCCCCCACCATCGTACGCCTGCCCAAGCGGCGGGCGCGGGTGAGGACCTCCTCGAGCCCTTTTCGCTGGACTCGCATACCGCTCACCATGACGAGGTCCGCCCAGAGGATGTCGGCATCACTCAAGTCTTCCACACCCTGATCAATCAGGCGAATGTCCCATTCCTGGGGACATAACGCGGCTATCGTGATGAGTCCCAAAGGCGGGATGACGACCTTTTCACGGAGGAGCCGCATCATGCCCGTGAACGTCCAAAAGGAATCAGGGATTTTGGGCCAGACCATCAGGATTTTGATTCGTTTGCCCAGCGCAGGAAAAACGGGAATAGCCTCGGGTTGTAATGAAGATTCTTGGTTCATAAGGTATCTCTGCAACCGGAATTCCGATTATCGATTCGGGCCCGACTGACAACGTACACCTGACCGCCCCCGAATACAATGGCCAGACGGGTTCTCGAAGTTCGGCGCCCCCGAGTGGGGAGGCGGGTATCGGGCCAGTATCCTATCAAGTATCCTACCACCTATCCTGCCTCACCACTTCATCAGGTCATCGAAACTTTCATTGAAAACAAAGGACAGATTCCCACTGCCGCAGCCTAGAGAGCCGGTCCTGGCGCCCACCATCACGCACAAGGCATTTCGAGCTTGAGATTCTGATTGCTGGACTTTGTAGGCATTGAGACCACATACTATATCGCCGAGATTCTCTTCAACGAGTATCGTGAGAAGCGCTTCGCGCCTCCTCCACTCTTGAAGCGCATGGTCATGGCTGGATTGTACGGACGGAAAGCAGGCAAGGGATTTTACGATTACACGGATCCGAAGAACCCGAAGCCGAATAGACTGCTTGAAAGATAGACAGGGGGGCTGAGCATGGCGTTCGAGAACTTACTCTACGAAAAGCGCGATGCCATCGGGTATGTTACGGTCAATCGTCCTGAGAAGCTAAACGCCCTGAACCGGAAAACAATGGAAGAGCTGCACGTGTGTTTTCTGGATATTGAGAGGGACGATGAGGTGCGCGCCGTCATCCTCATGGGGGCGGGTGAAAGAGCCTTCGTGGGAGGAGCGGACATCAACGAGCTGGCGGTTCAGACGCCGCTGGAAGGCAAAGAGATGTCGATGCGTGGCCAGAAGGTTCTGGACCTTATCGAGCATCTGGGCAAGCCGGTGATTGCCGCCATCAACGGGTATGCTTTGGGTGGAGGCTGCGAACTCGCCCTGGCGTGCACGTTGAGAATCGCTTCAGAGAATGCGCGCCTGGGGCAGCCGGAGGTCAAGTTAGGACTTATCCCGGGCTATGCGGGAACACAACGCTTGCCGCGCCTGGTGGGCAGAGGACGCGCCCTCGAGATGCTGCTGAGCGGCGATCCCGTCAACGCCGCCGAGGCCTATCGCATTGGGCTGGTAAACCAAGTAGTCCCCGCGCAAGACCTCATCGCCGCCGCCGAGAAGCTGGCACAGAAAATCATGGCGAATGCGCCCCTGGCTGTGAAATTCGCGCTCGAAGCTGTGAGCCACGGCTTGGAAATGCCGGAAGCCGAGGGCCAGTTTCTGGAGGCTAACCTTTTCGGTTTATGCTGTTCGACGGCGGACATGAAGGAAGGCACGCGAGCGTTCCTGGAGAAACGGCCGGCACGGTTTACGGGCAAGTGACTGGGTCGAAATTCGAAAATCGAAAACCGAGAGTTGAAAAGCGAAAACCGAAAATCGAAAACCGAAGAACGAAAATCGAAAAGCAAAATTCGAAGCCCGCGGCGATTTGCGGATTTCGATTTTCCAAGTTCGATCCGGGCACGTAGCTACTAACTACGGACAACGGAATACGGACTGTTGACAAGGGACCACGGACAACGAACACATGGCTTCACGCAGAAAATCCCGCGAATTTGCCATGCAGATGCTCTATCAATGGGAGATCTGCGGCTACACTCCCGCCCAGGTGGAGGCGACCTTCTTCGCCAACCAAAGGGCGGATCCTGAGGTGGAGGGTTTTGCCCGCGATCTGTTCGAGGGCGCAGTAAACGATATTGACCGGCTCGACCGCTTGGTTCGCCAACATGCTGACAACTGGCGTCTGGAGCGCATGGCCGCCGTGGACCGCAACATCCTGCGCGTTGCCCTGTACGAACTCCTCCACCACCTGGAAACTCCCGCCGCCGCCGTGATCAACGAGGCACTTGAGATCGCCCGGCGCTTTTCCACAGGGGATTCTGTCGAGTTCGTCAACGGCGTGCTGGATGGGATCCGCAAGCAGCTTCCTCCGCGTGAACCACTATCCGGGTAGGTAGCGCGGACCCCCGGTTTTGGGGTCCGCGGTTTTTTCTCAATGGACTATAACTGCTTCCGCGAAAAAGCTTCCATCTCCGCGAGCAGAGCTTTGACTTGCTCGGGGGAGGGCGCCTCGGCGTAGAGGCGCAAGACGTTTTCCGTACCCGAAGCGCGCACCAGGAGCCACGCCGACTTGCCGAAGTGCATCTTGATGCCATCGAGGTCGTCCACGGAGGTCACCTTCATTCCCGCCACGCGCTTGATCTTCCTCTGCCCCACCAGGCGAACAACGCGCTGGGCAACGTCTTTAGCGATTTCCAGGTCGACGCGCCCGTAAAAGTGAGGACCGAATTCCTGGGTCAGTTCCTGGACCAATTCCCCCAGGGTTCGCCCTCGGTCTGCCATCACCTCCGCCAGCAGCAGGGAATTCAAAACTCCATCGCGCTCCGGCAAGTGTCCCTTAATGCCGATTCCCCCGCTCTCTTCGCCACCAATCAGCACGTTGCGAGTGAGCATCAACTCGCAAATGTACTTGAATCCGATGGGCGTGACGTGCAGAGGAAGGCCATATTTCCGAGCGAGCTTGTTCACCATCTCCGTAGTAGAAAACGTCTTCACCACCTCTCCGCGCAGGCCCAGGTCTTCCGCCAAGTGTTTGAGCAGGATGGAAAAGATCTTATGGGAATCAATGAAAGTCCCATCGCGGTCCACGGCTCCCACCCGGTCGGCGTCGCCGTCGGTAGCGAAACCGGCATCGTAGCCGCCGCCCACGACAGCCTGGCGAAGCTGCTCGACGTGAGGTTCAATAGGTTCCGGATTCATGCCTGGGAAAAGCGGGTTGTGCTCGCCGTGGATCTCCCGATAAGGAATCTCCGCCTCCTCAAAAAGCCGCGCCAGGCACCCGCGCGCGGCACCATACATCGGGTCGATCACATACCGCTGGCCTGAGGATCGGATTCGATCGAGATGAACCAAGCTTTTGAGACGTTCCAGGTAAGGCCCGATCAGGTCCACGGTCTGAATGGAGGCCGGGCGCCGTTTCCGTGGATGTATCCCTGAACGATCCAGACGGTGAAGATGGATTTCGATCCTCCGCATGATAGAGGGAGGCGCAGAACCTCCAAAGGACGCCTTGAACTTCACGCCATTCCAGCGATAGGGATTGTGGCTGGCCGTAATCATGATGGCCCCGGCCGTCTGCCTCGTCACCACCGCATAACTTACTGCGGGCGTAGGCGTGGCTCGGTCAGCCAGAACGACGGGAATGCCCGAAGCCACCACTATTTCACCCGCACACTTCGCAAACTCAGCGGAAAGAAAGCGCGTGTCGTAACCCACCACGAGGCCCTTGGCCGGGTCACTCTCCTCGCGAACATACTGGGCGATGGCTTCGGCCACGCGGCGCAGGTTTGCAAAGGTAAAATCCTCCGCAATCACGCCCCGCCAGCCATCCGTGCCGAATTTGATTTTGTCCAGCATAGTCTGTCATCGGATCCTAAAGTCTTCTCGGAACCCCCTCACCCGGCCCGCCCCGGCTGAAGAGAACACCGGCTGCGGGCCACCCTCTCCCCCCAAGGGGGAGAGGGCTGGAAACTGGCCGTCGTCCCTACAGCAAATCATCCCGGCCCAACCGCTCCAGCTTCTGGACGGCTTTTCCGACATCCTGCGACCGCTCACGCGCGCAGACCAGTAGCGCGTCGTCGGTCTCGACAACGATCAGGTCCCGGACCCCAACCGTAACCACAAAATTCTTGGCTGAAACCACCATATTACCATGCGAATCAAGGCTGAGGCTGGCGCGGGGCCGGACGTTCTTCTCCGAGTCCTGGCGGCTCAGCTCGTATACAACCGCCCAACTTCCCACATCGTTCCATCCAATGTCCGCGGGCACCGCATAGATATTCGAGATCTTCTCCATGACCGCAAAGTCAATGGAGATCTTCTGGAACCTGGGGTAAAGCCGCTGAAAAGCCCGCGACCGGATTCCCCCTGCGTCGGCAATTTGCTTCACCTGAGTTACCATTTCAGGCTGGAAGCGCTCGAGGTTCTCAATCAGCGTTGCTGCCTTCCAAATGAACATGCCGCCGTTCCAGAGGTATCGACCCGAGGTTACATAACGGCGCGCAACTGCCAGCGTTGGTTTCTCTGTGAAACTGTCCACTCGGAACACTTCGTGCCCCGCCACTTTCCCTTCGCGCCGGCCCAAGCGAACATATCCGAAGCCGGTATCGGGCCGCGTGGGCTTTAGTCCCAGGACCACGGAACGGCCCGGCGTTGAAGCCACCCGGCAGGTCGTCCCCAGGACCCGCCGAAAAAGCGCCGGCTTGGCAATGAGGTGATCGGAGGGCAAGGCCACCATCAGCCCTTCGGGATCGCGCCGCGCGATCTCTTGCGCCGCGACTCCCAGGGTGGGGGCGGTATTCCGCGAGGCCGGCTCGCCAATGATTTGATCGGAAGGGATACGCGGCAGAAGCTGGCGGACTCTCTTCAATATCAGGTCGCTGGTGAAGATATAGATGCGGTCCAAGGGAATGACAGGCTGGACGCGCGCCACACTTTGCTCCAACAGCGAGCTCTTGCCGAACAAGGTCAACAATTGTTTCGGGCGTTTGCGGCGGCTAAGGGGCCAAAATCGGGTTCCGCTGCCTCCGGCCATAATTACAGCGTAGGCGTGTTTGAATACGGGATCGCTAGCCATCGTTATAGATCGAAAACCACTTTCTCCACGTCTTCCGCGGGGACGTTGTGAGCCGTCAGCGGCCGCCTGAAGTCCTGCACCAGGTCGGGCACATAAAACTTCAGGAGGCGCGTTCCCTGTTGGGGGACGAATCGATAGGCTCCCGCTGCCGGAGGGATTATCCACGTCTCTCCTGTTTGGTAGCCGAGCCAGCCCGCTGTGTTCTCGACGCGCCCCTCGCCTTTAAGAACGGAATAAACCTCGACGCGCTGCGGCGAACTCTTGAAGGTGGCCATCCTGCGCAGGAATATTTCCTCGAGCGCGAAATATCGGCAAGCTGCAATATATCGCCGGGTGCCGAAGGGCTCCTGGAATTCCCAACGCGGCAGGCGCCAGTGAGGGGGCAGGTCTTCCCGGATAACGTCCATGCCTTTCGCCAAATGGAGGGGACGGGGTTTCCCGTCCAGCCCAACTCTGCCAAAGTCATCTAGGCGATAGGTCAGGTCCGAATTCTCCTCGACCTCGAACAAGACCAGCCCGGGGCCCAGGGCATGCACCGTGCCGGGCGGAACGAAGATGGCTTCGCCGGCCTTGGGATCATGGCGCTGGAGGAGTTCCCTCGACGTTCCCTTTTCGAATGCTGCTTTGAGCGCCGCCTTGGTGATCCCCGGCTTTACGCCTAGGAGGATTTCCGCCTCCGCGTCAGCCTGGAGGATATACCACATTTCGCACTTGCCAACATTACCTGGGTCGTGCACACGCGCGTACTCATCATCCGGATGAACTTGGACCGATAGCCAGTCGCTTGTGAAGATGTATTTAGCGAGTAGTGGAAAATGCGCGCCATCCCAAGCCCGCCCGTGGAGTGCGCGCCCATATTTCTCGGATGCCTCCGCCAGCGTCAGGCCTGCCACGGGTCCGTTCAGAAACCGGGAAGTATCGTCGGTGCACCAGACTTCTCCGATCAATTCGCCAGGTTTTCCCGCGCTACCCGAAATCTCCGCTTTTCTCGAGGCCGGTGGCGCATTCTCCCCCGGCGCAGAGTATATGGGCGAGAGATCCTCCCTGCCCCAGATTTTTGGCTTGAAGGCGGTGGAAAGCTGAAGAGGAGTGTTCAGCGTGGACATAATTTAGTCAGAGTTTGGAAAAGAACGCTGCCATACGGCGCAGTCCCTCATTAATATGTTCAAGAGAGGTCGCGTATGAAATGCGAATGTGTTCTTGCGTTCCAAAGGCAGTGCCGGGAACTACCGCAACGTGCGCTTCCTCCAAGAGCCGCTCCGCCAAAACGGATGTATCTCCCAAACCGTCCCTCTTAAGATAATACCCGACATTCGGGTAGGCGTAAAAGGCGCCGTGAGGAGGAACACAGCGTATGCCGGGTATCGATTGAAGTCCCGCGATGAGACGATCCCGGCGGTGGCGGTACTCGATCCGCATCTTATCCACGTGGACCTGCGGCCCCTCGATGGCCGCCAGGGCTGCCTTCTGGGCAATGGAGGTAGGGTTTGAGGTCGAGTGGCTCTGAAGCTTCAGCATGTTGGCCAAGAGCCGTGTCGGACCCAGGGCATATCCAACGCGCCAGCCCGTCATGGCATAAGTCTTGGAAAAAGAGTCGACAATCAACAGATGTTCCCGCTCCCTTGAGGAGCCCAGCGAAAAAGGTTTGCGCCCGTCGTACAAAAAATGGCAATAGCATTCGTCGGAAATCAGCAATAGGTTATGACGGATGGCCAAATCCAGAATCTTCTCCATCTCACTCGGGGGTACCACGGCCCCGGTGGGATTGTTCGGTGAGTTAACGATCACCAGCTTGGTCTTGGGGGTGATCAGTTTTTCGATAGCCTTAGCGTGCACCGCGAAATTCTCGCTCTCGTCGGTCTCCAGCAGGACCGGCTTGGCGCCTTCGTATTTAATGATTTCCAGGAAAGTTACCCAGTGGGGAGTAGGCAAGATGACTTCATCGCCTTCGTTGAGGACAGCGGACATCGCCTCAAAGATGGCCTGCTTCCCCCCCACCGTAACCAGGCATTCCTCAACCGTATAGTTGGATCCATACGACTTCGCGTGGTGCTCTACCAGGGCGTGCTTTAACTCTCGGATCCCGCCTGTGGCAGTGTACTTTGTGAAATCTTCTTCAATGGCTTTGATGGCAGCTTTCTTGATGTGCTCCGGAGTGGGGAAATCCGGCTCCCCGGCGCCAAAGTCCGCCAGCTTGGTATCCCTAACCTTCAGCTTTTCCGCCTTTTGTAGGATGGTGGCGATAGTCGATACTGAAATCCGAGAAATGCGCTCCGAAAGCTGCATTTCAGCCTCCCCTAGATTTTGTTCTGAAAGACCTTTTGATGAAGCCGATCCTCCACCAAGGGGGGAACCAAGTCCTTCACTGATCCCCCGTTCTGGAAGATCTCTCTGACTAGGCGTGAACTGACGTAGTTGTAGGACTCTGCGGGAACCAGAAAAACCGTCTCGAGGCTCGGCTCGAGCTTGCGGTTCATGATGGCCATCTGGAGTTCGTACTCGTAGTCCGTGAAGGCCCGGATGCCGCGCAAGATGATCCCGGCGTGCTTTTGTTTGGCGTAATCCACTAGTAGCCCGCCAAACGTCTCCACGGAGACATTGGGCATTCCACGAGTGGCTTCCTGGAGCATCTCGACGCGCTCCATGACGGTGAAAAGTGGCTCCTTATCCGGGTTGGTCAAAACTGCAACAATCAAATGTCCAAAGATCCGCCGCGCTCGCTCGATGAGATCGAGATGACCGTTGGTGATCGGATCGAAAGACCCGGGATAAATCGCTAGACTTTCAGACATAAACTGTTTGGTAAACCGCGCCCCCAAGGATTTGGACCCGGCCAAAAACATTGTAGCGTTCGGCGTGGAAAATTGTAAACGGGAATCTGCGCTCAAGCATGGTGTAGCGCCGCCCTTTAGGGCGGCACTTCCCAAACGGCAGTCGTTCCCGCGAAAGCGGGAATCCAGCCCGTGGATCGCGCATTTCCGAAGGCTCCCGGAGTGGATTCCCGCTTTCGCGGGAATGACTGCGACCTGGAGCGCCCACGCGTCGCAAATGACGCCGTACCCTGCGTTCAAGATTCTTGCGAAGGCGCGAGCCCCAATCGCTCCTCTCCACAGTAACAAACAAACCGCTTGCCACGCAGGAATCCAACCAGCGTAAGCCCGCACTCGCGAGCCAACTGCACCGCCAGACTGGAGGCAGCGGAAACCGAAGCCACCACCGGGACTCCTGCCAACAGCGATTTTTGAATGATTTCGAACCCCCCTCGCCCGCTCGCCAGCAACGCACAGTCCGCTAAAGGAATGCGGCCTTGCAATAAGGCCCAGCCGATGAGCTTATCCACCGCGTTGTGCCTCCCCACGTCTTCTCTTGCGGCAATCAGCTTTCCGGAAGCTTCGAATAGCGCGGCGGCATGCAACCCCCCGGTCCGGCCGAACAATACCTGTGCCGAGCGCAGAGCCTCGGGAAAACCACAAAGGATTTCGGGGTCCAGCCTGAAGCGCGGATTGGGCCGCTTGATCCCTTGCATGCGACAACCCTCGATAAATGCCTTGCCGCATAATCCACAACTCGAGTTCGCCAGAAAGTTGCGTTTAAGCCGCGTCGAATTGAGAGCTGCGCGGTGCCTGAGTTTCACCTCAACAACATTTCGATCGGAACCTGATTTGTTGCCAAATTCCATCTTGGCAAGGTCTTTCACCGAATGGATGATTCCCTCGCTGAAAAGGAAGCCCGCCGCCAATTCAAACTCATCCCCGGGAGTTCGCATGGTCACGCTGAGGGGGCGCTTCCCGATACGGATTTGCAGTGGCTCCTCGCCCACCAAGGAATCACGTCGACGCCGCACCTTCTTGTCGTTCCATTCCGACACTGTGGAGTAGGTCACCGAACGTGCTCTGGACTCCATTGCTTCGCGCTCCTTGGCTGAACGGCCTTGAATCCCATTGTAGGCTCCCGGGCCGCGCTTAGTCCACACGGTGCGTCCTGTCGTCAATCTACGGCAGGCCGGCCTGACGGAGGGTTCGCTGCACGGCGCGGAACACCTCATCGAACTCTGGCAGCATCGACATCTGGTGCCCCAGGCGGCGCGACCACAGCGCTCTCAGCCGAGCTTCTTTGTTACGGATGGCTGCCGTGATGCCCTCAAAAGGTTTTCCGCGAAATTCCAGTTTCTGGCTCGCGGCATCGAGGAGAGCGCCGAGCTCGACGCCTTCGTTCGACGTAAGATGCCACAAATCGTAAAGGTCGCGGGGTTCATTGCGCGCGCGGTCCGCAAGGGCGATGGTTTTCTCGGTTGCGATCTCCGCCAGCGAATAGACCCGGATTAGCCGGTTATCCGGCAGATCCGAAAATTCCTCATAGCCGCGAAGCACGGAGCGCTCTTCGAGCGGAAAAACCAGGTGCTCGCGCAACGTAACGTCTACTCTGACATCATTCTCGGCAGAGGCCCCACGTACCGAAGATAGAACGTGTAACTGTTCGCGTGCGCCTGATGATCTTCCCGTCCGAGTGTGAACGCGATGCCCGAGGCTGCACGCACGGTGGCGTAAACCGGGACAAGGCGGTCCCTCAACTCTTCAAATGGCATGGGCTCCATAAGGGTGAAGTCGAGGTCCTCCGAAAAACGGTAATCGCTGAAGTAACATCTCTTCAGGGCGGTTCCACCCTTGAGCCCAAGAACGGCCTTAATCTCCGATTTCGCGATGCCAGCCAGAAGCCATCCGAGGCAGTAGTCTCGTTCGAGTACGTCCTCCCGTAGTCGGGCTCCGCCTTCCTTTGCGAGTCGGTTAGACAGAAGAGAGATATTGCGCTGTGGAATCATGTCAGGTGGCGCGGACGGTTTCGAGCTCCTGAGGGCTGATGTTGAGCTGAATACCCCAACGCTTCAAATGTGGCCCCTCCTTCGGGAGCATGGGGTCTAGGGGAGCGTAAGTTGCGGTAAGAGATGCCCGTAATCTTGCAAGTTCACTTTCCGGCGCGATGGCATACAGCTCAAGCAGGTAGCCCAGGCGGCGAGACACGGCCCCGACCCGAAGGCGGAGCGCATAGTCCACCAGTTTTGCAGCCTCCATGTCCGGGTAGCGCATCCAAAGGCCCTTGGCGACCTCCGTCACTCCACCACAATACTCCGGCTGGCGCAGTCCGTCGATGATCGTCCGTTCGAGGTCGCTGATATCTATGGTCTCTTGTTTCGTGGCCCAATGCTTCGTAGTCCCAAAATATTGTTCGGGCTTGATGTAGACAAACTGGAATTCCGTTCCGTGGAGGTTGCGGCTTCGGATTCGTTTGGAGCTCGATGCGAACACCACAAGCTGGGGCTGTGTCACCATCCGGTGTATTTCCATCGCCGACCCATGAGAGATAAAACAAGGTGCTTTGCCCGCCAGCCTTACAGCGGTCAGGTAGGGATTGCCTGCGTACTCCGAGCGGCTCCCAAGCTCCGGCGGGACGATGACGAATACTCCTGGCTTCAACCGCGCCACGAGGCCCCGCCTCACGGCCTTGTGCAGCAGGCTGCTGGCGAGGCTTGGGCTAAGGCCAGTGATTTTCTCAGCATCTGCGAGCACGAACGTTGTTTGTGCCCGATCATAGAGGGCAGTCAGGAGACGCGCCGTTTGGCGTCCCACGGTCCTCTGCACGGTGTTACCTTTTCTGCTCTCTGGTTTGCTCATGGGGCAATCTCTGGCACACAAAACATAACAGCGCTTGCCCTTTGTGTCAAGCAGATTGCCTTGAGGCAATTTATAACACACCAACCATAATCAAGAGGCAAGGTTACCGACCGACGACAGGCGGTTCAGGGCCTATTCGAGGAAACGGGAATCCCTGATAGACACGCCCACCGATTCCGCGACACGTTTGCGGTGGGCTTGCTTCAGGCACGAGTGCCGATGGACCGAGTCTCAGCGTTGCTCGGACACAGCAGCATCAAGGTGACTGAAACGCATTATTCGCGTTGGGTGCGCGCAAGGCAGGAGCAGTTAGAAGCGGACGTCCGCCGAAGTTGGGGTCCGTCGCTACCAGAGGTTACTATTCTACCAACCTAGAGGTTAGGGCGGATTCGCTGTCTTCATGATCTCTTCTTCAATAGCTGTTCGCGAATTAATCTCCCGGCTTTGGTCTTGGGTGTGAGAGGAAATCCGCGTGCTGCACCCTTTTTAACACACACGACGCAGTTACGGTGGTTTTTTAGGCTCCATTTATAGGTCGCGACAATGACTATTTTCCCCTCCTTCGCACGCGGAACAAGGAAGTCGTTTACCCAGCCTCTCGCCGCCTGCGCTGATTTCAACCTCTCCGCGAGTTCTCCGGCTCTGAACTTCCGTGAGTGATACGGCACGAGCTCGATAGAAGCGATGCGCTGGGAGGCGGCTTTGAGGGCGAGCAGATAATTTCCTTCGTGTTGCGCGTCGGCAACGCATCGCAGAATTTTCCTCAGCTTCGCTTCCCACCATCGGAAACCGGGATGCCAGCAGAATCGCGGATCGAGATAGAGAAAAGGGCACTCGACCCCCGAGAACTCTTGCTTGAGATTTTGTTTGAGTGCTTCCTTGAAGTCGGTTCGCTCGTATTCCCCGAAGTAATCACCAGGTGAGAAGCCCGGATTCAGTAGCAAAATGAAGACATCGGCCTCCGCCAGGTTTCCAACGTAAGGAGCTGGCAGAAGTGAGAAATGAAAATCGTTATCGTTAGGGTCGAGACGTGGACTTTCGATGAAGCCCCGAAAGTCGAGCGGTTCCTGGGTGTGTGAGTGCTTGCGCTTCCAATATCTGTCGTCGAAGAACGGGCGATCGTGACGGTGTATGTATGGCGGTTGCGTGCAGTAATCGCAGAAGTCTGACCAGTATCGTGATAGGCTCACCATAGTGGGTGGAAGGCTACCACACTTATCGACTGTCTCCATACTAAAATCAGCGCGCACGGAGGCGACAGTGAAGGTTTACGCTCCTGGGGTTGACGCTCGACAGGCGCAGTTGGAAACAGGCGTCCAGTGCCCTTGCGGGGACCGCGTCGTTGAGATAAACGGGACGCCAGGGGCACACGAAAAGCGCGGGGCGATCCGCCGGCGGATGGTAAGGAGAACGGTAGGAGGGTTATAAGACATAGTCCCTTAGCGCGCGCCGCCGAGACGCTGGCTGTCGTCTGGAGTGCTGGGCTCCAAGCGAAAGTAAGCCCGGGCCACGTCGTTTATGAGACGAAAGATGCGGACGCATTTCTGCCCCGATGAGGTGACCTCCACCCGTACTAGGTAGCGTCCGGGCGGCAATCTCCATGCCGGATTACGCAGATTAAGTGCAAGCGGATACCTCTCGCTGTTCCAACCGTAACAGTCCTCATCGTTGTCATACCGGGCGGCGACATCAAGGGGCTGAGCATTGTCACCAGGGTAAATATCAATCCGGGAGTCGGTAGTAAACCGCACAGGGTCAAATATGAGAAATCTTCCGCCGTCAGGCGCTATGCCCTCTAATGGAATAGGTTCTGGAGAATTAGCCCAACGCACCGGCATTGCCCCACCGAAAACATCCTGCCCATCATCAAGATGGTGGAACGTGATTGCTCCTCGGCACTGCAGCGCCGCTTGCCTTTGCAGCCGTCGACCCCCGAAGCGCGGGGATCTATTGGACAACATGAGGCGAAGATTCCGCCGATCCCTCGCCGGAAGGCCCTCCCCAAACGGCTCTTCGAAAGGAGGTTCTTCAATCGAAAACTGAAGCCTTGGCCTGCGAAGGTATTCAATGAGTACCGCTGTTCCGATGGTAATGATCCCGCCCGAGACTACCTGCAAAACCTGCCACATTTGGCCTCCTTTCACGGCGATGCTGGTGCTCGGTTACACCGGTAGGAACCGCGGCTGCGTCGGTCCCAACGATAAGGGACACGGTTCATACGTGTCCGCGATCATCGTAAGTGAAACTCTTTCCAAGCGATTTCGCCTTCAAAGCAGCTAGCATCTGTGTCAGAATGCTTGCCGTAGGCTCGGTACCTGACCGTGACTTTTGCCAAAGCTTTGTAGAAGGCACGCGCGGGATCACCTTTGGTGACAGAATTCCCGAGGACCTGCCGTACCGCGTTCTGCACGAGGGAAAACACATTGATGGAGTCAGTCGAATACGGCTTTATCAGCTTCCCGACTGTCTCCGCCGCTGCTGCGGCCCGGGCGTTCTGGACTTCCAATTCTAGCCTCACCTGTTCGATGTACACCGCCGTAGCAGCGCAGTTCGTTACCTCTAACATTGGCTGTGGCGGACAAGTTGGATTTCCTTCCTCGTCTCGGAACGTCGAATCGTAAAGTCTAATTGGAAGTTCAACTCGGGTGTTGCGGTCATCCTGACGACGCTCGAGTGTGTAAAGGAACCAAAGGGCAGCGGCTTCGACGGCGGTCGCTATACTGAGTACGAGGTCAAACCAATATTGGGGGCTCCAGTGGGGCAGAAGGAGAAACGCTTGCATGCGAGGAGTCTACCACATAGACCATTGTGGGGCTGGTGGTTCTTCACAAGCCGGAATCGAGGAATGAAGTCCACTTTCGGAAGTCCGCAAACACCCCCGCGGTCGAGAACAACGAATCTGTGAGGCTTTGGCGACTTTCCGGGTGATTCTTGTACTGCAGGTATAATCCTAGGAATTGCAAGCCTGTGATCAAGCAATGACCCCGCCCCGTCGAATAGGGCAACATCTGGTCCGGGAAGGCGGGCTCCGTCCTTCCGTGAAGTGGAGTCTCGTTGAATGCGTTCACGATTAGAATACCCTTGGGCATGACACCATGTTTCTCGTAATACGTGCTGACCCATTTCTCAAGCTGAGCGGCATCTTTCTCGGCAGCGCTCTTCGTTTTTCCTTTGACTTCTACTACAGCGACCTTGTCTCCGAACTTGACTATCAGGTCGTCCCTGCCTGGCGGAGGTTCCAGCACCTCAAGGCCCATCTCCCTGAATACGCTGGCGGCAACTACCTCAAGAGCTCTGCCGGTGCCTGTAAAGAGAAGTTTGTAGTTCTTTAGTCTCGCAGTTTCCTCTTTCTTCTTGTCACGCTGCTGGATAAGTCCGGAGATCTGACTCTCCACGGCTTTGACTCCCTCTTCTTGTGCCTTTTCGCCCGGCAGGTAATATTGAGCGCTCCAGGGTGGAAGCCGAAAATCCCCGGACAATGCGTTGAGCTCCTCGATTAGGGTCAGAAGGGAAATGATGCATGAATCTTCAATTGTACGGAGTCCCTTGTACGTCAGATGTTGTGGCATGACGAAGCACGGGAGGAATAGGAGATTTCCGTTGGAAGTAGGCAACCGAGCGCCTACCGGCTTTGTTGTTCCTTTTACGAACATCAGCGGCTCGCCCACGGGCTTCTCAAAGTAGGCGTCGTATCCGAGATAGTCTTTCGCGACCGCCCAGAACCTTTCGTAAGGCCCGCGTGCGGCCAATTCGATCATGCTTCCCCCTGCGGCCATTGTAGAAAGACCATCCACAGGAATGGCTTGCAGAACATTGGAGTCAGTCAGCATCCTGGTTATCATTTTTGTGCCGAACTTCTTTTCGCCTGTGGCCACGTAGAACCGCTTAGGGGACGGCGTGAAGATTACAATCGATCTTCCTAGCCTCAGCATCTCGGCGATCTCTGACTTGCGTCTAGTCATATCTTCGCGAATCTTTGCCGAATCGGCGTCTGTCAAAGCCTTCGCGCCCATGTATTCGGGATTATCGTAATCCGCTGAATATTCATTGAGCAATGAATTTGGATTCCAGATGACTACCTCATAATCGAGAAGCGATTGGCTACCCCTATAACGGATTTTTTCAACGACGTCCGTGGCAAACACATCCCCGATGCAGGCGATTCTTGGTCTCTTCCGCGATGGGACCCGAGCCAGTCCTTGCCAGGATATGCCTGGGCCGCTAGGTTTCAATTGGCGTGCTTTCTTGCTTCCTCTGAGTTTGCTTGACATCTACCGTCCGAGACCTTAGCAGCAAAGCAGTCGCCTGCAGTACCTGGAGAAATATCTCTCGGCGCGTATTGTATCAGGGTTGAGAGTCAGAAGCATCGGCGGGGTGTTCCCTAAACAAAGGGAACGCCCAAGGTACACGAAAAACGGGAGGCCGATAACTGACTGACATGCAAGGAAATAGGGTGGCGGAGAGGGTGGGATTCGAACCCACGTGCCCGCTTTTGGCAGGCAAGACGCTTTCGAGGCGCCCCCGTTATGACCGCTTCGGTACCTCTCCGGCAGAGTCGAGGAGTCGAGAGTCAAGGAGCCAGAGGCTGGGGACTAGGGGCTCGGGGCTGGTCATTGCTCCCGCTTTTCTTGCTCCTGACACCTGACACCCGGCACCTGACACCTTTTACCTCCTGCGCTGGAAGAACTCGCGCAGAATTCCTGCACATTCATCGCCGAGCACGCCGGAAACAACCTCAACCCGATGATTCACTTTGGGGTGGTTGAGGACCGTCAGGGCTGAGCCGCACGCGCCCGCCTTAGGATCCGGCGTTCCGTAGACCAGGCGTCCCAGGCGTGCTTGAATAATCGCGCCCGCGCACATGGCGCACGGTTCAATTGTAACATAGAGGTCGCAGCCTTTCAGGCGATAGTTCCCCAGCTTTTTGGCGGCGCGGCGCAGCGCCAGGATCTCGGCGTGCGCCGAAGGATCCGAGAGGCCAAGGGGACGATTGTGCCCGCGCGCTATGACCTTATCACCCTGGACTACTACAGCCCCGACGGGAATTTCCCCCTGCAATTCGGCCTTATGTGCTTCCCGCAGGGCGCACCGCATGAAATCAGCATCCGCTTTCGAGGAGGTCTGAGGTGACAATCGACGGCTCATTGGAGTATCGTAGCAACGGCGCGAGAAATCAGAAAGCAGAAACTGGAAATCAGAAACTGGGAAATCGAAAATGGAAAATCGAGAATCAAGAATCAAGAATCAAGAATGGTGCCTAGTTTCAACTTGCATTGGTGAGGTTTCAGCTTTCTAATTTCTACTTTCTGCCTTACGTTGAATCAGTCAAAAGGAGATTAAATTGCGATGATTAACCGAAGAGATTTCATACGGGGGACTGCCGCTGGCGCCGCAGCAATGCTGGCAGGAACCGAATTAGGGCGGAATCTTTTTGCAAATCCTTACGGCAAGCCCATAGGGTTACAGCTTTACACAGTCCGTGATCAGCTCGAGAAGGACGTGCCGGGCACGCTCAAGCAGGTGGCCGCCATCGGCTACAAAGAGGTGGAGATTGACGACCTCTACGGAATGCCCCCGGCCCAATTTACAAAGCTGCTGAAGGACAATGGCCTTACCGCCGTCAGCGGCCATTACCACCTGGATGTTGAAGAGACCCAATGGGAGAAGAAGGTCGCGGAAGCCAGGGAATTGGGTCTCAAGTACATGGTGCATGCCATACTGGACCCTCCGGAGCGCAAGTCACTTGAAGATTATAAGCGCCATGTGGAATTGTTCAATAAAATCGCCGAGCAAACGCACCAAGCCGGAATGCAGTTCTGCTATCACAACCATAATTTTGAATTCCAGAAATTCGGCGGTGTCACTGTCTACGATTACCTTTTGGGGCATTTGGATCCTCACCTCGTACAGTTCGAGATGGACTGCTTCTGGGTGACGCACGCCGGCCAGGACCCGGTGGCTCTTTTCAAGAAGCACCCGGGCCGCTTCCCGATGCTCCACATCAAAGACTCGAAGGCAGGGAATCCACCTACGACAGAGTTTGACGCCCGGATGGGATTATTCACTGAGGTTGGAAAGGGGACCATCGACTGGAAGCGCATTTTTGCGGCAGCGCCCCAGGGCGGCATGAAGCACTTCTTCGTCGAGCAGGATTATTGCGAGGTCCCGCCGCTGGAGAGCATCAAGATCAGCTACGAGTACTTGCATCACCTGACTGTTTAGTTGTCGAGGGTAGGCAAGCCCTACCCCTACAACTTGTAGGGGGACGGCTTGCCGTCCCCCGATCGTCTCGGAGCCGGCCTGCCTAATTCGTCCTCGCGCCCGAACCGACCCCGTCACCCGGCTCGTTGCCCGCAAGTGGGTAGCGCTGACCCCCACTTACGCGGGGGTGAGGAAGGCCTGAGATTCATTTCCATGGGTGGGCCACAGGTCCGCGTACACGCGAGGTAACAAACCCGCTATTGACCCAGAGGGAGGAGTTGGCCTTTCTCGAGGTGGCGTGTGACGCTGGCATGGCGCGCGGCGCGCGGATCGTGTGTCACCAGGATGATGGTTTTCTTGAAGTCGCGGTTCAATCGGGAGAGTATATCGAGAATCTCTTCGGCGGAGTGGGCGTCCAAGTCGCCTGTGGGTTCATCGGCCATAAGCAGGGTGGGGTCGGTAACGATGGCGCGCGCGATCGCCACCCGTTGTTCTTGACCGCCTGAGAGTTGCCGCGGGAAGTGTTGGATGCGGTCTTCCAAGCCCACCAGTCTCAAGGCGGCCATTACATGCTCTTTTCGTGCCTGCGAAGACAGCTTGGTGAGCAGCAGGGGCAACTCGACGTTCTCGAAGGCGGTGAGAACCGGAATCAGGTTGAAAGTCTGGAACACGAAACCCACGTGCACATTTCGCCAAGCGGCCAGCCGGTCCTCGCTCATGCTCGCCACGTCCTCGCCCAGGACGCGCAGTTCTCCTTGAGTGGGACGGTCGATGCCGGCGATAATATTCAAGAGGGTGGTTTTTCCGGACCCCGAGGGGCCCATCAGGCAAAGGAACTCGCCTTCCCAAACGGTCAGATTTACATCTTCGAGCGCTACCACCGCGAAAGAATCTCGCTGGAAAGTTTTGGAAAGCCATTTAGCTTCAACTACAGTATTAGCCATTGAGTGTCCTTGTCAGTTGCCGGCTGTCAGTAGTCAGTTGTCAGCGGTCAGTTCTGCCTATGTGCCATTCTGCCATCTGCCTTCTGCTTTCTGTTCTTCCCCAGCCCCCAGCCCCTAGTTCCTAGCCCCTGACTTCACCCTAACGCGCTGGCCTGGAGTCAAGCCGTCGACTCCTCGCACGACGATGCGATCGTTGGGTGAAAGCCCATCCACAACTTCAAGGCGGTCGCCGAGGTCCCGCCCGATCTGGATCTCGCGCAGCCTGGCATGCGAACCATCGATAACGAATACAACCGTCTTGCCGTCCCTTTGAGTTGCGGCAGCGCGGGGGATGGTAATGATTTCGCGAGCGGATGGTTTCTGGTTATCCGCTGGGGCCAGGAACGACACGTGGGCGTTCATCTCGGGGCGCAAGTAAGCGTCCGGGTGAAGAATCTTGACCCGGACTTCGATGGTGGCCTTCTGCCTGTTCGCCTCGGGTGCGATTTCGGCCACAACTCCCTGGTAAACCCGGTCGGGGTAAGCGTCCGCCGTAACGGTGCATTGCTGGGCCGGCGAAATACGGGAAAAGTCGTTCTGATTGATATCGAGTTGGGCCTGGAGGTCATTCAGATCGGCAACCGAGGCCACCGAGGCTTTGACGCCGCCCGTACCGCCAAGGTTCATGGTGGAAACCATTTCACCCTTCTCGACGAGACGCTCCAGGATGGTGCCGGTGACGGGGGCGCGGATCAGGGTCGAGTCGAGCATGGTTTGCGCGTAGTCGGCGGCAGCCTGAGCCTGAGCCACCTGGGCTCGCGCGTACTCAATCTCTTCGATGCGCGGGCCGATTTTCACCAGTTCGTAATTCTTGCGAGCGCTTTCGAGCTGGTTCCGAGTCACATCGTATTGCATCTGCGCGGCATCGAGCTGCGACTGCGATGCGATCTGTTCCCGGAACATCTCCTTGTTGCGTTTAAGGGTGATGTCGGCGTTCTGGAAGTTGGCCTGGGCCTGGTCCATCGCCGCCTTGGCGGCGTCGATTTCCTGCGGGCGCGAGCCCGTTTCCAATTCCCGCAGGCGGGCTTTCGAAACCGCCACATTGGCCTGCGCCTGCTTGACTTGAGCGACATACTCCGCGTCCTCGAGGCGCACGATCACCTGGCCCTCGTGAACCTGGTCGCCCTTCTCGACTCCCACCCAGGCCACTTTTCCAACCACCTTGGAGCTCACGTCGATGGGGTGGTGAGCGACGATGTAACCGCCGGCGGTTAAAACCACATTCCCCGTGGCGGCGCCTGACTCGAGCGCGGGCCGCTCAACCACAACTTCCGCCGCGTTGCCCAGCAGGCGCGAAATCGCCAGCCCTGCGCCTGCCAGCAAGACCACCGCCACCACAGCGTAGAGCCACGGGCCGTGATTTCCCTTGTCCTTTCGGTCCAGGGCGTCCTTCTGCGACCGGTCGATTTGCAAGACGCGTAGGTCCTTTGATGGCGGTTCGACTGGGGCCATATTTTCGCCTTACTCCTTTGGGGCTAAACAGGCTGTGGGAAAACGCCTCCAAGCTGTCAATCTGAGCGAAGCCCTGGACCGGACGGCCCAGGGCGAAGCGAAGAATCTCGGCAGTTGTAAAATCAAGCAACTGCAGAGATCCTTCGTCGCCTGCGGCTCCTCAGGATGACAGCCTCCAGACTTTTTCCGCAGCCTGTAAAAGACTCACCCCAGAGGTCACGGAGTGCGCAGAAGGAAGCCTAAGCATTCTTCTCTGTGATCTCTGTGCGCTCCGTGGTGAGTCCGAGGGCAACCACAAGGGGCGCCCCCCTACACCGACCGCAACGCGCTTACGATGCTCTCGTGCGCGGCCCGCCAGGCGGGGAAAAAGCCGCCCACCGAGCCCATAAAGACCGCAAAGATCAGGCCACTCGACAGCAAGGACGGGGTGACGCGAAAGTTGAACGCCACTTCGCTGAAGGTGGCGAAATTCGTGGTGCCCGTGGTCAGTCCGTTGACGGGCAGGGCCAACAGGCAGCCCAGCGCCCCGCCCAACAGCGCGATGAGCACCGACTCGAGAACGAAGGATAATAGGATGCTTCCCCGTGAATATCCCAGCACCCGCAGCGTGCCGATTTCCTTGGTGCGGCGCGCCACGGCTGCGTACATAGTATTCATGGCGGCGAAGGATGCGCCCACCGCCATCAAAACTGCAATGAAGAGTCCCAAGGCTTTGATGGGAGCCGCAAAGCGGGTCTGGCTTTCGTAATACTCGCGCTCGGTCTGAGGCTTCAGGTGCAAGCGGCGATCGTTCGCGATCTGGTCGCGCAGGCTGCCGATGCTGGTCGCGTCGGCTGCCCGCAGCAACACGCTGGAATAGGCGTTGCGGTCAAAGTCCGTGGCCAGGTCATTCACATCCGCCCAGATTTCTGAGTCGTAGGCGGTGTCGCCCGCATCGAAGATGCCCACCACGGTCCAATAGCCTTTGGCGAATTTGACTTTATCCCCGAGGCCGCAGTTCTGAAACCGGCCGGCGATCTTCCTGCTGGCGATGACTTCCCTGAGGCCGGACCTGAAAAAGCGGCCCTCCACAATTTTGAATTCCGGACGAAGCGCTGGACCCTCCGGTCCCAGGCCGCGAATGGTCACGTTGGACCCTTGCGTCTCGCCGCGGCGGGGAAGGTTGATGAGGATAATCAGCTCGGGAGAAACCCACGGCTCTCCCTTTTCTGTGTTGGCGATGCCGTGGAGGTACTTGATCACCTGGAGCGAGTCCCGGCTCACGGAACTCATGGACTCCGATTGCGACCCTTCCCGCATGATTAGCACGTTCAGGGGTTGTCCCGTGGCTGCCAGGGAAACCTGAAGTCCGTGGGCCAGCGCCATGAGCACCACAAACACGGCCACTGTGAGGGTGATACTAAAAGCCGTCATGAGCGTGGTCGTCCGGCGAACCAGGAGGTTGCGGAAGTTATACTTCAAAGGTATGGCCATGAATTGCTAATCCCTCATCCCACGGAGCGTAGCGCCTCGGCGATGTTGATTCTCGCCGCGCGGTAGGCGGGCCAACCCGCGGAGAGAAGGGCCAAGATGATGGAAAGCGCCATGCAGAACAGAATAGTCTCCGGCCTCATCCTCATGTCGGCCCAAACATAAGTCCCGATCTTCCTGAGAGCCAATGCGCCATAAAGCAATTTGGCTCCGCCCACTCCAACCAGCGCCCCCCCTACCGTCAGCGCCAACGATTCTCCCACGAAAAGAGCCAAAACACGACGGGATGTGAATCCCAGGCTGCGCAATATGGCTGCCTCGGTCACTCGTTCCCGGATCGACATGGCCACCGAGTTGGCCACAATGAGCAGGACGGCGAAAGTGACGGCCACGCCAATCATAAGAATAATGCCCCGAACGTTCCCCAGCATCGAAATGAACGAGAGAAGAAAGGTCCCTTCCGCCTCGGTCTTGGTCTCTGAATCAGTGTTGCGGAAGGTCTGGTCAATGACCTGCCCCACGCGCGCGGCGATTTCGGGACGTTCAACCCGAATCCAGAAGAGGTTAACCTGGTTGAATTCTCCCAAGGCCTCGTTCAAGTAGTCATAATGAAAATAGAACTGGTCGTCGGGCCCGCCCGTGAAGGTGCCGCGCAAGACGAGCTCAGGGGCGATGCCGTACGGACTCCCCATCAAAGTGATGCGGTCCCCGATTTTCCAGTGGAACTTCTCCATCAACTGTCGGCCGGCCACGGCAGCGGTCCGCTCGCGTTTGAAGGCTTCAAGTTGGTCGGGAGCGATGCGAGCCATATCCAGCACATCGAACACCGTGTTGGCGTCGATAGCGAAATTGCCGAAGGAGTTTTCGGGTTCCTTCCAATATCCACCAAACCAGTTCATGGGAGTAACCGCCACCACTCCCGGCACCGCACTAATTCTCTGCCTGAAACTTGCCGGCATCATGAAAGTAATGCCACTCAGCCGGCGCACCATCATGCGGGGACTCCTCTCCTCGCCCTCAAAGGGTTTTCCCAGCGCCGTGTAAACCATCGCTAATGACGATAATAGGAAAAGGGAAATGGCCACACTCGAGGCGGTGAGGATGGTCCGGCGTTTGTTGCGCAGCAGGTTTCTGAGTCCGAGTTGCCACATACCTCAACCTACGTACCGCAGCGCCTCCGCGAGGCTCATGCGAGAAGCGCGGTAGGCGGGAACCAGGGTGCTTGAAAGACCGATAGCAATGGCCGTGATCAGGACGATTCCTACCGTGACGGCATCCACCTGAATATGAAGGCCCATGGCTCCCCCAATTCGATACCCCCTGACTAGAGCGAAGGCGGCCCACGCCGCCAGGCAGCCGGCGAGCGCGCCGGCCACGGAAACCATCAGAGCCTCAGCGGCCAGTAATGCTAGCAAATGCTTCGGCCGGAATCCCAGAACTCGCAGGATTGCTAACTCGGCGGTGCGTTCACGAATCGACATCCCCATGGTGTTGGCCACCACCAGCAGGACCGCGAAGACCATGGCCGCCGAGATGCTCAGCACGATCAGCTTGACATTGCCAATCGTGGCCAGAAAGTCGAGCACCCACTGCCCCATGGGTTGGGTGCGGGTTTCGATCTCGCCATTGCGAAATTGATTGTCGATGGTCTGCATTAGGCGCGGAACGTCTTCCTCTGTCCGGGCGCGCAGCACAAAGGAGCTAGGTCTATCCGGATGGCCCTCCGCTTCGTTCAAGTAGTCCCAATGAAACCCCAGCAACGATTCGTCCTCACCGGTATAGATGCCGCGCAGAGTCAAGTCGAGATCGACGTGGTATGCCGGGCTGCGCAAGTGAATCCGGTCGCCTAGTTTCCAACCGTATTTGAGGGCTGTTCGGCGTCCGGCCACCGCCGCCGTCTTTTCTCGAGTGTAAGCGGCGAGCTGCTCATCAGGCAGATGCCACATCGTGTAGATCTTGAAAAAAGTCGTGGGATCGCTGGCCAGCGCCCACATGAGGTCGTCGCGGCCGCCGTACAGGCTGTCCACCATGTTAACGGGTGTCACGGCCGCAACCCCTGGGAGGCGTGCGATGCGCTCACCGTAACTCAGGGGCAACCGAAGCATCCACGAGGTGCGCGCCGAAACCGTCAGCACCAGACGCCACTCGCTGGGCATGGGGGGATTGTCAAAGAAACGATAAGTGACGCAGAACACCGTGAGCAGAGTGATCGAGGTGGCGATGCTCAGAAACGTCAGGATCGTCCGGCGACGATTGCGAAGCAGGTTCTTGATGACCAACCGGCGGCGCGTCATGGCTCTTGGCTATTCTACGCGTAACGCCAAGGGAATGCTCGAAAAGAATTCAGGCAGGGGACATTTGGGCAATGTTGTAATTTGGCTTGTAGCGCGGGCCTTTAGGCGAGCATCTTCATCCCGTGTAGCGCAGCGCTTCCGCGATCCTCATATGAGAAGCACGGTAGGCGGGAACCAGGGTGCCGGCGAGGCCGGTAAAGGTGGCCACGCCTAAAGCGGAGAGCACGCCGGGCAGGCCGATTTCGAGGTTAACGAGCAGGCCGCCGCCAATCGCGTATCCGGCCACGGCTCGGCAGATTTCCCAGGCAGCCAGGCAGCCCGCAAAACTCCCCAGCAGGCAGATGCCAAGCGATTCAGCCGTGAGCACGGTCAACAGGGTATTGGCGGAGAAGCCCAGGGCGCGGAGAACCGCAAGCTCCGTAGTGCGTTCGCGGATGGACATGGCCATGGTGTTCGCCATGATGAGCAAAACGGCAAATACCACAGCGCCCGTGAGGCTGACCAGAATCAGCTTCACATTGCCGAGCCAGGAGATAAAGTTCACGATGAATTGTTTGGCGGTTTGGGTGCGCGTCTGCACCGTTTCGTTTCGAAACTGCTCATCAACGGTTTTCATCAAGGAGGGCATCACGTCCACGGAGTTGGCCAGGATCCAGAACTGCCCTGTCATGTTAGGACTTCCCAGCACGTCGTTCAGGTAATCCCAATGGAAGACCAGGTAAGAGTGCTCTTCTTCGGAATCGTAGATACCCCGGAGAATCAAATCGACGCCCACGCCGAAATAGTTTGGGCTGCTCACGTAGATGTGGTCGCCGACCTTCCAGCCGTATTTGTTCGCTGTGCTGCGCCCCGCAATCGCCGCCACTTTCTCCCGCATGAACTGCGCTTTCTCCTCCGCTGGCAACTGCCAGTTGGGAAAGAAAGTGAATACGGTCTGCGGGTCGAGGCTGAGCGAGGCGATCACCGTGTCTTCGCTCTTGTAGCGAGCGTCGAACCAGAAGACCTGAGTTACGGCGCGCACACCTTCCAGCCGTTCGATGCGACTTCGGTAGCTGACAGGCAGAGGTTGGATTGGTGAAGTGCTTGCCGCCACTATCAATACTAGGTGTGAGCGCTCGGACTTCGCAGCCGGAGGCGACTCCAAGAAACGATAGGAAGCGAAGAAAACGACCAGAAGAGCGAAGGAGACTGCCACGCTCCCCGCTGTCAGCACCGATCGGCGCCGATTACGGACGACGTTGCGGAAAACCAAATTGAGAAGCGGCATGGAAGCGTTGCCGATGATCGAATCAATAAGCGATAAAGTTTAAAGGGTAAAGGATGAAGGGCAAAGTTCACCCTTTACACTTACTTCAGCCCACGTACCGCAGCGCCTCTGCGATGCTCATTTTGGAGGCGCGAAGCGCCGGCAGCAAGGCACTAACGAGGCCCACACCGGCCGAGATTCCTAGCCCCAGCGCCACAGTTCCGTAATTCACGCCGAAATCGGCGAGGAAGCCGCCCTGATTCATAACGTAGCCTGTGCCAAGATAAAACCCAAAACCGGCCGCCAAGCCCGCGAGTCCTCCCAGCAAAGTCACCACCACACGCGTCACCTTCATCCCGGTGCGCCAAGTGGAAGAGCCGGCGAAAAGCATCCAAGTCCCGTAGGCTGCCAGCAGCGCAGCACCCGCGGCGTAGAGCATGCCGAACGCATTGCCCTTGGTCGAGGTGATGTGGATGAAGCCATAAGTCGTCTTGGCGCCCAGGGCGCCAAGAATCCCTCCCAGCAGAGCGATGGCTACCGATTCGCCGACCAGCAGGTAAAGGATGGCGTTTCGCCGGAAACCCAGGGTCTTCAAGACAGCAACTTCTCCAGTGCGTTCCCGTATCGACATCGCCATGGTGTTCCCCGCCACCAGCAGGATGGTGAAAACCACCACTAGACAGACGACATTCAACAACAGTTTAATATTCCCCAGCATGGAAACGAAGCTGAGGTTGAAGGCCTTCTCGGTTTCCGTCTTGGTTTCGGCGTCCGTATTCCTGAACATGCCGTCAATCGTGTCCGCCAAGCGCGGAATAGCTCCGGCAGTGGCGGCTTTCACATAGAACGACCCGGTGCGCCCCGGGCGACCCAGGGATTCGTCGAAGTAATCCCAATGGAAATAGACCGAGCGTTCCACGGAGACGTCTTCGGGGTCGGTATAGACAGCGCGAATGATAAACTCCAGATCCACGGGGTATATTGTTCCCTTGAGAGTTATGCGGTCGCCTCGTTTCCAATGATAGGTTTCCATCAGCCTATTGCCCACTAGAGCTGCCGTGCGCTCTCGCTTCCAGGCGGCGAGCTGATCGGGAGGGATCACGAGTTCATCGGCGATCTTCTCGAAGTCCTCCACATCGGTGGCAAAGTTAGCGAAAAAGTTGGCCGGGTCGACATAGTATCCCCCGAACCAATCCATCGACTCGACGTATTTCACCCCCGGCAGGGCCGCAATGCGCTGCTTGTAAGACACGGGCATGGACTCCGTCATTGCGGTGGCGCGGTGGACCACCACGCGCAGGTTCGAACTGTTGGACATGCCCAACGTCTCAAGGTTGTGCAGGACGGCCTGGAGCGTGCTGACCAGAAAGATAGAAACGGTGATGCTCAGGACGGTCAGCACCGTCCGGCGCGGGTTGCGCACGGTGTTCTTCAAGATGAGCCAGCTAAGCTTCATCGCGGTTCTCCTGCAAGACACAATCCGCCTCAAGGCCTCCCAATGCTCAGGCAATCCTCAGAGGGGCCCGGCGCGCATGCGGAAAAAAGTGGAAGCGAATCAACCCTGCCAGAGATAATTGTATCATGGAAGCCGAGCCCGCGAGCCGGGACGGAGTATATGAGATAATTCCGGTTCCAGAAGGAGGGGGCTAAGCATGCCAATCGCGATGAAAAGGGTTTACGAGACGGCCAGCGCCCAGGACGGCTACCGTGTGCTTGTGGATGGACTGTGGCCGAGAGGCATCACCAAGGCGCAACTGAAGATTGACGCGTGGATGAGGGATATTGCGCCTTCCGCTTCCCTGCGGAAATCGTACTGTCACATCCCGGAGAAATGGGACGACTTCAAGAAGAAATATCGCCAGGAACTAACAAAGCCTCCGCGTAAAGCCCTCCTCGAGGAGTTGGTGGAACGCGCCCGCAAAGGGCAAGTCACGCTGGTCTTCGCTGCCCGCGACGCCGAGCGCTCCAACGCCGCCGCCCTTGCCGAGGTGATCCGCCGTGAACTTTAGCAGCCTGTCGCATTTGATAGCTGATGGAGGACGGGGTGCAGACCGATTTCGCCTAGCGGTTGCTCGCCGGGCAGCGCGCACAGCAAGCTCCTCCCGCGCGAGAAGGGCCAAGCTTTTTGCGCTTGAGAAACCCAGGCGCTTGGGTTTAGTGTTGGTTTGAGATTTCCTCCCCGTCGGATCAGCCGCAAGGCCTCCGGCGGGGTTTTGCTTTTAGGGGACAAGTCATATGCCTGTCGAGCCTGCGGTGAAGCGCACCGTCGCGTTTGTTGCAATGCTAGTGTGCCGGCGCGGTGGCGGGTCCGCGGAGCTGGACTTTCTTCATGAGAAACATGAAGGGGATCATAGCGAGGAAGGTGAGGCCGAGGAGCCAGAACGTGTCGGTATAGGCCAGCATGCTGGCTTGGCGGATCAGGTTGCCATAGAGCAAGCCATGCGCTTGGTTCAGCGCCTGCACGGGGTCGGAACCTCCCGCCATCAGGAAGCGGCTGGCGCCGGAAAGGGAGGCCGAATAAGCAGGATCGAGGGGAGTCAGGTGGCTGACCAGGACGGACTGATGCACCTGGGCGCGCCGGGCAAGCAAGGTGGTAACGTTGGCAATGCCCACGCTGCCTCCGATGTTCCGCGCCAGGTTGATGAGGCCCGTGGCATTGTTCATTTTTTCTTTGGGAATGAAGTAGAACGCCATGACGTTGATAGGGGTAAACAGAAACGCCATGCCCAAGCGTGAATAGGCCCAGGCGCTGACGGCCGTGGTGAAATCAATCTGGAGGTTGAAGTGGGCCATGTGCAGGAGCGAGAGGCCGGTGATGGCGAGTCCGATCGCCACTAGCCATCGAGCCTCCACGACCTGGGTCAAGCGGCCCACAATGGGCAAGGCGATGAGCACCAGCAAGCTGCCCGGAGAAAGCACCAGTCCGCTCAGCAAGGCCGTATAACCCATCAGCGTCTGCAAGAGCAAGGGCAGCAGCACGGTGCTTCCGTAGAGCACGAACCCCAGCATGAACATGGTAAAGGTGGCGAGGGCGAAGTTTCGATCTTTGAGCATGCGCAAATCCACCACGGGATCGTCGCTGTACAACTCCCAAAGGAGCGCGCCCACCAGGCCGACAAAGGCCACGGCCGAGCAGCCGATGATGAAATTCGAGCCAAACCAATCCTCCCGCTCGCCCTTGTCCAAAACCATCTGCAAGAACCCGAGACCCACGCTCAGCAGACCCAACCCAATGTAGTCGATCTTCGCCTCGCGCCAGTTCTTCCTGACTAAATACGGGGGGTCGAAGATCAGCAGGTAGGTAAAAAGCAGGGAGAGCACGCCGACCGGGATGTTGATAAAGAATATCCACCGCCAACTGTAATCGTCCGTGATCCAGCCTCCCAGCGTCGGGCCAAGGATGGGCGCCACAACGACGCCCATGCCGTAAATGGCCATCGCCATCCCTTGCTTGTGTTTCGGAAAACTCTCCACCAAGATGGCTTGGGAAATGGGTTGAAGAGCGCCCCCGCCCGCCCCTTGCAGAATGCGAAAGACGACTAGCATGGGAAGCGTGGGAGCCAAGCCGCACAGGAACGAGCTGACGGTGAAGAGGGCGACGCAGGTCATGTAAAAGCGCTTGCGCCCGAACAAAGAAGACAGCCAGCCTGTAAGGGGCAGCACGATGGCGTTCGAGACAAGGTAGGAGGTCAAGACCCAGGTGCTCTCGTCCACGCCCGCGGAGAGGTTTCCGGCGATGTGCGGCAAGGCCACATTGGCGACGCTGGTGTCCAGCACCTCCATGAAAGTGGCCAGCATCACCGTCAAGGCAACCACCCAGGGGTTTGTTACGCCGTTTTGCCGAACGCGGGCGAATAAATCTCTCATAGCTTAGCTGTCATTCCGAAGCCCCAGCTTTGGGGGCCGAAGAATCCCTGCAGTTTGCTCGTTAGCGACGCAGCCTTCTCTGGCCGTCTGACTCACCCCTCACCCGGCTCCGTCGCCTGACAGACTGCTGAAGGCGCCGCGGGTCACGCTCTCCCCTACGGAGTCTGTGTGATAGCCCTGCCTACACTGTCATTCCGAGCGGAGCGAGGAATCTCGCTCTGAGTATTTTCAAGGCAGTGCAAGATTCCTCGTAGCCTGCGGCTCCTCGGAATGACACGCAAACTGCGGTTTTCACACAGACTCCTAGGGAGAGGGGGTCCAGTTTCGCGTTGGAGGCCCTGAATCCTGAAACCTAATCTTCTAAGCTGCCGCTGGTTCCCTGGAAGCCTCGGGATGCCTGCTTAAAAACCCATTTGAGAGCCCGCGCCCTTCCCCATCTAACTCGAGAAGCGCTCTCCCCGCTCGCCTGCGTAAGGGCTCGCGTCTCCATGCCCCATGGCGTGCAGAATGGTGGACAGCACCACTTCCTCCCCCAACTTGGAGGAGATCATCAAGTCGTAGAGGTGGCGGTTGGTCCAGTCCTGGTTGAAATACCGGCGGATGAGGGCTGCACGCTCCTGGTCCCGCGCCTCCAGGGCCGCTTCAGCTTCCGCACGGCTAGCGTGTCGGGTTCGAACCCGGCACAGTCGCTCGGCGCGGGGAGCGTAAATGAAGACATGAAAGGCGTCACTGCGCTCCTGCAGGATGCATTGGCTGGCCCGCCCAACGATCACGCAGTTTCCGATGTCCGCCGCTTCTTCAATCGCCCGCTGGGACAGCGAAGCCATCGTGTCGGCATCGAACAACTCGGGGATGGGACCGGACATGGTGCCGCGAATTAATCCCCCTTGCCAAAGGGCCCTGACGATGCGATTGATCCAAGGATCGGGGCGTTCATCGTATTGTTCCGCCAACTTGGGTTCGACCTGGGCGAGTTGGGCGATCTTCTCGACCAGGCAGCGGTCAAGCAACTTCCAATCCAGCCGGTCCGCTAACAGTTGCGCGATGCGGCCACCCCCGCTGCCGTATTCCCTCGCCACCGTGACTATGCGGAACATAAATGCTCTCACCGGCTCTCAGCCGGCAGCCCTCAGCTATTAGCTCCGAACTTGTCTTGGACTCCGGCCCGCCTATCGAAACGGAAGCCAAGCCTTCGTCACCCCCGCGAAAGCGGGGGTCTAACTTGCCCCCAACGGATTCCCGCTTGCGCGGGAATGACGCGCCTTGCGAAGGAGCGAGCACGCCGAAAACACAGAGCTAGAAGCGGCTGAAAGCTGCGAGCTGACGGCTAACAGCTTCACTATTTCGTAATGATCGTTGCATCCACATTCATGCCCGGCCGCAGAATGGCCTTGTCGGGCGGAACGGGATCGACAAGTATCTTCACTGGAATCCGCTCAACCACTTTGACGAAATTCCCCGTGGCGTTTTCCGGGGGCAAGAGGCTGAGCCTGGCGCCCGTGGCTCCTGCAATCGAATCGACGTGGCCGGGGAATGTCTCCCCGTACATATCCACGTGGATTTCCGCTTTCTGTCCTGGCCGGACTTTGGCCAACTGCGTCTCTTTGAAGTTCGCGGTAACCCAAATGTCCTGAAGCGGAATCAGGACCAGGAGGCTTTGTCCGGGCTGCACGATCTGGCCAACCTCCACAGACTTCTTGGTCACCACGCTATCGACCGGGGCCACCACGGTGGTGTAACTCAATTGCAACTCGGCGGCCTCGAGGTTGGCCTTGGCCTGCGCCACCGCGGCAATAGCGGCCGCAGCATCTGCCTGCTTGATGGGAACCTGCTTGTGGTTGGCTTGCGCCTGCTCGACCCCGGCGCGTGCCTGATCCACCTTATCCTTAGCGGCCAACATCGCGGCCTTGGAGATTTCCGCCGCTCGTTCCGAGGCAGCCAGTCGGTCCTTGGCCGCTCCCAGTTCGCTTTCCGCCACGCGCGCTGCCGCCAGGTAGGCATCGAACTGCAGCTCCGAAATTTCCGCCTTTTGCACGAGAGGCTTCATGCGCGCCAAGTCAGCCTGGGCGCGGTCGTTATCCGCCTGCCGCGCGTCCACGTTGGCGCGGGCGAATGCCAGCTCTGCGGTAGAATCCTTTTCGTAACCAATCCTGGCCCGATCGTATTCCGCCTCCGAATTGGCTAACTGCGCGTCGGCGGAAGAGCTATAGCTTTTTGTGGTTTCCTGAGTCATCGGCACGCCTACCTGGGCTGCCTGCGCCTGGCTCTCAGCAAGTGCCAGCGCCGCTTTGGCCTGGTCCAATCGGGCCTGGTAGTCGCGCGGATCAATGCGGACCAGAACCTGGCCAGCCTTGACTGCCTGGTTGTCATCCACTCGCACTTCGGCGATTTCACCGTAAATCTTGGAGGCCATCGGGACGATGTGCCCGTCCACCTGGGCGTCGTCGGTACTCACCCGGTTGTAGTAGTGAAGGATTAGAATGATGGTCAGAACGGCCAACACGGCCAGCGCCCCCACGAAGGCCCGTCGAAACTTCGGGTCCGCCCACCGGCTCGTCGTCCTTTGGCTTTCCGGCTCCTGCTGCGGCGAGGCAGACGGTCCCTGGTTCGTTTCCTTTTCGAGCTCAGCGACGTTCGGTTCCATGGTTCTTCCACCTCATTTTGCGTAAAGGCCTTCGGTCTGGCCGATGGCGTGGGCCAAGTCGGCGCGTGATTGATTATAACTATAAAGGGCAGCGATCTGATTGTCGTTGGCGCGTGCCAAGGCGTCCTGCGCGGTGATCACTTCGATGTTGTTGGCGACCCCCGCCTGAAAACGGTCACGGGCCTGAGTCACTTCTTCCTGGGCCAGCTTGACCCCTAGGTTGGCTACGTCGACTTCGTGCCGCGCGGACTCGAGTTGGGCGACGCCGGTCTTCACTTCCAGGCCGATTTGGTCTCGCAGGTCCCCTCTTTCTTGCGCGACTTTCTTCAGTTCCAGGTCGGAGCGTGCAATCTGGGCGTGGATCCGGCCGCCGGTGAAAAGCGGTACGTCCAAGGACACTTGGAATACGTAGGTGGGAATAGCTCTCGGCAACGAAAGGCCCTGGTAAGCCCAGTCTCCGCCGACGTTGATAGTAGGGAGTCGGGATTCGCCGGCCGTCTTTTTTTCAAGCAAGGCGATCCTTTCGCGCGCCTCGAGCGCTTTCATCTCGGGGCGAGTCGCGAAGGCTTGTTCGATGCTCTGGCTGGCCTCGAATTCCGGAGTCTGGAAGAAGCTGGGTTGGTCAGCCAACTCTACTTTCTGGTGCGGGTCGAGATTGAGGAGCCGGACCAATCCATAAAGGGCTACCTCATTCTGCGTTTGTGCCTCGATGAGGCGCTGCTTTTCGTTTTGGAGTTCGACATTGGCCCGCAGCGTGTCCAAACCGGTGCCCACTCCATTTTTTTGCAAGTCGAAAGCCAGATCGTAAAGGGCCTGAGCCAAATCGACACGTGACTGCGCCGCCACCACCGCTGCCCCCGCCCGCAAACCTCCCAGATATTGTGAAACCACCAGCAGCACGGTCTGTTCCCGGACAGTCGTTTCTTGGGCCTCAGTTGCCCGGATGCCCTGATGGGCAGACTGCCATCGGCGCCAGAGGGTCAGATCGAATATCGGCATCGAGAAGTTCGGCCCTCCCTGGAAAAACTGAAAAGGCCCGCCATGCTCAGGGATGCCGGGGAACTTGCTGCCGAACAGCGCATAGATGTTATAACGCATAGCCCTGTCCAGGGTCTCCAAATCAGCCTGCGGAAGGAGGCCGGCGCGCGCAATGTTTCGATCCTGTACGCTTTGCGCCAGATTCAAGTTAGCGATCTGCACTTGGGGGTTCTGCTTCAACGCGAGCTGAACGGCCTCTTTCAGCGTCATCCTCAGCGCATTACTCTGTTGCGCTCGCGCGCTCCCGACGGAGTAGAACATGGGAACGAGCAGCACAATGAGCATCCCGGCGACAGTGTGTTTGGTCCCGTGCGGTCCGTTTGCACTTCTACTCTGGTCCTCGTCACAGCCTGAGATTTCCTCGATGATGGATCTGGTCATTAGTCCCGTTCCGATCAACTTTGCTCCCTGTCCGTGAATCTTGGCCAGAAGGCACTTACCTTTGGAATCGATGAACGTCACACTCCCAAGGTCCACAACAACGTCCTTCCACTTTTCGAGAGTTAAACACCAGCAACGCTCGAACTCGTTCACCCAAGGGCCTGCGAGCTTGCCTTCAAGGATTAGAGTGACTCTCTTATTTTCTTCTTCGACCTTAGTTGTGACTCGGAGCATGATTGCTATTCACCTCGCCTAAAGAGGCTGGAGGCAAGCCGGCGGCCAAAGCCGCCTTGTCCTTCGCCCTAAGTAAGTACTTATCGGCGAATGACTTAGTCGAGGTGAGGAGGGTTGGCGCAATCTGCGCCGGGCCTGCATCAGCCGAAATTTAGGCACGTGCCGAAAATTCGGCACAGGGAGCTGGAGTGCTGCGGCTTGGTCGGCTCCCTACGTAAACCAGCAGAGCAGGCTGCCGCACTTCAGAATTTGTATAATGGAATCACGAACTCAAACTGGAGGAGATTATGGCGAAGATGCGAGCAGTTCAAATCCCGGCGGCCCGCCTGCCGTTCGAGTTGGTTGAGCGGGAGATTCCTGAACCTGGCGCCGGCCGGGTGCGAATCAAGGTTCAAGCCTGTGGTATCTGCCACAGCGACTCGTTTGCAAAGGAGGGCCATTGGCCCGGCATGGCCTACCCCCGAGTGCCGGGACACGAAGTTGCCGGAACTATCGACGCGATTGGGGCGGAGGTGGCAGGATGGAAACCCGGCCAGCGGGTGGGGGTTGGCTGGTATGGCGGACACTGCGGCTACTGTGAGTCTTGCCGTCGCGGGGACTTCATCACCTGCCGCAGAGGCTTAGTGACCGGCATCTCGTTCGATGGGGGCTATGCAGACTACATGATTGCTCCCGCCCAAGCGCTGGCGCTGGTTCCTCAAGAGCTCGACGCGGTCGCGGCGGCGCCACTCCTCTGTGCCGGGATCACGACTTTTAACGCACTGCGCAACAGTGGGGCGCGGGCAGGCGATCTAGTGGCGATCCTCGGGGTGGGTGGACTCGGACACCTCGGCGTCCAGTTCGCCGCCAGGATGGGGTTCAACACGGTGGCCATCGCCCGTGAAAAGGACAAAGAGCCACTATCCCGCAAGCTGGGCGCACGCCATTACATTGACAGCCAAACGCAAAATCCTGCGGAAGCGCTTACCAAGCTGGGGGGCGCCAAGGTGATCCTGGCCACGGCGACGAGTGCTAAAGCCATGAGCGCGGTTGTTGGAGGCCTCGGCGTGGATGGGAAGCTCGTCATCGTCGGTGCTGCCTCCGATCCCCTTGAGGTCTCCGCGCTTCAACTGATTGGCGGTCGAAGATCGATTGCTGGTTGGCCCTCCGGGACCGCGATCGATTCCGAGGATACGATGCTCTTCAGCGCGCTGACCGGGGTGCGATCCATGAACGAAGTCTTTCCCTTGGAGCGGGTGGCTGAGGCCTACGAGCGTATGATGAGCGGTCAGGCGCGGTTTCGAGTTGTTCTCACCACGGGTTCGTAGTTTTCATCCGATGACCTGCGGCGGAGCCCCTCTGAGGGCAGGCGTGAGCCGCTTCTGATTTGGCCAGCCGCGGCGTGTGGCGATAACTGCCCGTCTGCCTACTGCCTACTGCCTACTGCCTACTGCCTACTGCCTACTGCCTACTGCCTACTGCCTACTGCCTTCTTCTCCCGTGGGGGCATAGTAGCCGCGGCGGGCATAGACGGTGTATTTTCCGTCATTCGAGCCATCTGTGATGCGGAGCTCGATTGCGCGGAAGGCTCCATCGTGGCGACGGTTGGTGCTGTAATAGCCCAGGCTATAGCGCTGTTTCAAGCGAGCGACGGCGGTAGCCATGGCGGAGCGGATGGATTCAATTTTCCTGGCGTCGATAACCTCTCCTCCGGTCTCGTGGGTTATCTTGGGCACGGACACGTCGCGGAAGATGGGAAGAAGGACGTACATGGAATGAGGGTGCGACCCTTCCTCGACCCGGATGCTATAAATCACCGTTTCGGACTCCAGGGCTTCGCGAATCACACGTTTCTCGTCGCAGTAACCTTTCAAGGTATTTTCATTGTCGGAAACCAGGATGACGGCGTGCCGTCGGTCCGGTGCGACGTGGGCGAGGTACAGCGCGGCTTCGTAAAGGGCGTCGGGAATAACTGTGCCGCCCGCGGCTTGAATGGTGGCAATGGCGTCCGCGATGCGTTGCCGATTCCGCGTCAGACCAACCAGCATTTCGGCGCGAGCGGCAAAGTCGAACAAGGCCACTTGATCGTCCGGCTTGAGCGAGGAAAGCGTATCGAAGGCCACGCGATGCAATTGCTTTAGAACCGGGCCCATGCTCCCACTGCAATCCAGAACCAGCGCTATAGCCAAGGGGAGTTGATCGCGAGAAAAATAACTGATCTGCTGCTCGACGCCGTTTTCGTAGACGTGGAAATTCTCGCGACTCAGGCTGTTGACGATGCCACCCTCCGGATCGCGCACCGTCGCCTCGACCAGGACCAAATCAACATCCGCCTTGAGTTTGTATTTATCCGCCCCACCGGCCGAGGTAAACGTTTCGACGGCAGGGTGCCCTGCGGGCGGAAGTTGACTGGGAGCGGCCTGCGTCCCGGCCAGCGCCAGAACCAAAGCAGCGACAATTCGACACCCCAACGCGTTTCTCACCAGAGTCCTTTACGGCTTCTCCGATGCGCGAGACCGACTAGGCGTTGTCCGAAGGGGGGTAGCACCGACGGGTATGTCTACGCCCTGAAGCTCGCTGCGGCGCGATAAGAGGCGGCAAGCACAAGCCCGCCTGGGCACGCGAGAAAAGGTCAGAAGCATAGCTCTCTCCCCCATGGGGGGAGGCGGGCCTGCCGTCCCGATGTGCTTCATCGGGAGGCGGGCCGGGCCTTCGCCCGCCGAAGGGTTATAGACGCTCAGGGCGCACTGTATGTTACGGCCCGCAGGCGGGTCGGGCGGCCGTCTGCGTAGCGGTCTCCCGCTACACGTACTCAGGGTGACAGTTGGCTCCCTGTTTCTTCCAGCCGAATGATGGCGATTTCGGGATGGTTGCCGGTGCGCATAGTGGGCCCCCAGGTGCCTTCCCCGCCGGACGTGTATAGAGTGTAACCATCTTCGACATGCAACCCGTAGTAATACTTTCCAAAGATTAACCTTGAAATGAACTGAATGGGAAAGATCTGGCCGTGGTGAGCATGCCCGGAAAGCTGCAGGCTGATTCCCGCCGCCTTGGCTTGCGCGATGTGGGTGGGGCTATGGTAGAGCAGGATCGAGGCCAGGGCAGGGTTAAAGCCCGGAAGCTTGGCGAGCGCTTGCGCCAAATCCAGGGAACGACCCCGCTCGGGATAGCTTATTCCGATTAATTGTAGGCCGTCGATCATTTTCATTTGGTTGGCCAAGATTCGCACTCGAGTGGTGCGCAGGGCGGCATAGGCTTGCTCGACGCCCAGATACGTCTCGTGGTTTCCGGTCACGAAATAGACTCCCAGCGGCGCCCGAAGGGCGTTGAGCGGGGCGACCAGCTCCGTGAGGTTCCCACCGCTTCCGTCAAAGAGGTCGCCGGTAATGACCACCAAATCGGGGTTTGCCGCATTGACCATCGTCACCAGCCGAGAAGCGAAACCGGCGCGCAGGATGCTTCCCAGATGCACATCGGAAAGCTGCGCCACCCTTCTCCCTTGCCAAGCGGGTGGCAGGTGCCTGATCTGGACAGTCAAGTTCCGGATGCGGGGATGATAGGCGTTCCATACGCCGTAGGCGGAGTAAAGGCAGGCCAACCCCACGGCAGTCCAGCCAAACAAGGCGAGGCTTGGCGAATGCCTGAAGAGTCTTGCCAATCCCCAAGCTCCCCAGGCGAGTGCGAAGGTGAGAATCAGCGTTAACCCCATGCCTAGCAATAGCCCCGAGAGGAAGCAGAGCGCGCGCAAGAAGAAATTGTCGACCCAATGCGTCAGAATGGAAGTGGCAATGAAGCTCGCGGGGAGGAGGAAGAGAACCCCCGCCAACGCCGCCCGGCGCGCCGGCGCGGCAATGCCAAAGAAATGCACGCAAGAAAAATAGATAAAGTATTGGCTGAAGAAGAGGATCGAGAAAGCGATCAGAATGAAGATCGGAATGACGAAATAGCCTCGTGACATAATGAGCCCCGAAGGGGCGACTTAACGCAGCCCAGGCCGCCGGCCTGGGTCAGAGGATTTCAGGGCCTTTTCCTCCTTGCCGGGTCCATCGCCGTTCCGTTGCCAGGTCTTTCGCCGATGCTGCCCCGCGACAACCTGGATAGGCTATCATGGATCGGTTCCGGCGTCAAGTGCAAAGTGCGGCGTGTCGCGGCAAAATGAGAATGTCCTATTTCAGCAAAGTAGAAATGTCCTGTTGAACTCCGTCAAACTTAACGGATGGAAAAACAGGAGATGCTGATGTTGAGTGGGAAAGAGCGGGACCGGTT
>Ga0326727_10003098_pt1 | contig 54310 bp, 47 predicted proteins | sample MB2enrmetagenome_FD_207643 | JGI IMG/M metagenome (GOLD analysis project Ga0326727, IMG submission 207643) | Lab enriched peat soil microbial communities from McLean, Ithaca, NY, United States - MB29MY | ecosystem: Environmental > Terrestrial > Soil > Wetlands > Peat | place: USA: New York...
AGGTGACCAACCCGCCGATCGATCCGATCCGCGAGGAGCTGGTCATGAGCCTGGTGTCGTTCATCGGGCCGCGGCCGAACCTGTTCGATCTGGCCGGCAACGCCAAGCGCAAGCGCCTGGAGGTGCGACAACCGATCCTGACCAACGAGGACCTGGAGAAGATCCGCTGCATCGGTCATTTCGAGGACTCCTTCGACACCAAGACGCTCGACATCACCTACGCCGTCGAACGGCGGGCCGCGGGAATGGAGGAGGCGCTGCAGCGCCTTTGCGAACGCGCCGAAGCGGCGGTGCTCGGCCGCTACAACATCATCATCCTCTCCGACCGGATGGTCGGGCCGGACCGCATCCCGATCCCCGCGCTGCTCGCCACCGCCGCGGTGCATCACCACCTGATCCGCAAGGGGCTGCGCACTGCGGTCGGTCTGGTCGTCGAGACCGGCGAAGCGCGCGAGATTCATCACTTCGCCTGCCTGGCGAGCTACGGCGCGGAGGCGATCAACCCCTATCTCGCCTTCGAGACGCTGACCGCGATGGCCAAGGATCTGCCCGAGGAAGTCAGCGCTTACGAATTCGTCAAGCGCTACATCAAGGCGATCGACAAGGGCCTGCTCAAGGTCATGTCGAAGATGGGCATCTCGACCTACCAATCCTACTGCGGCGCGCAGATCTTCGACGCTGTCGGTCTGGCGCGGGCGTTCATCGATAAATTCTTCTTCGGCACCGCGACGCGGATCGAAGGCGTCGGCCTCGCCGAAATCGCCGAAGAGACCGCGCGCCGCCACGCCGAGGCTTTCGGCGAATCGCCGGTGTTGCTCACGTCGTTGGAGGTCGGCGGCGAATACGCCTATCGCCTGCGCGGCGAGGCCCACTGCTGGACGCCGCAAACGGTGTCGTTGCTGCAACACGCGGTGCGCGGCGACGCGAGCGACAAGTACCAGGCCTACGCCAAGCTGCTCAACGAGCAGAGCGAGCATCTGCTGACCATTCGCGGCCTGTTCCGTCTGCGCGACGCCGAAGAGGACGGCCGTCCGGCTGTGCCGCTCGCCGAGGTCGAACCCGCCGCCTCGATCGTCAAGCGCTTCTCGACCGGCGCCATGTCGTTCGGCTCGATCTCGCGCGAGGCGCACACCACGCTGGCGATCGCGATGAATCGCATCGGCGGCAAGTCGAACACCGGCGAAGGCGGCGAGGAGCCCGAGCGGTTCAAGCGCCTGGCCAACGGCGACTCGACGCGTTCGGCGATCAAGCAGGTCGCTTCGGGCCGTTTCGGCGTGACCACGGAATATCTGGTCAACGCCGACATGATCCAGATCAAGATGGCGCAGGGCGCCAAGCCCGGCGAAGGCGGGCAATTGCCGGGCCATAAGGTCGACGCGGTGATCGCCAAGGTGCGCCACTCGACGCCGGGCGTCGGCCTGATCTCGCCGCCGCCGCACCACGACATCTATTCGATCGAGGACTTGAAGCAGCTCGTTTACGATCTCAAGAACGTCAACCCGAAGGCGCTGATTTCGGTCAAGCTGGTTTCCGAGGTCGGCGTCGGCACGGTCGCGGCGGGCGTCGCCAAGTGCAAGGCCGAGCATGTGACGATCTCCGGCTTCGAAGGCGGCACCGGCGCTTCGCCGCTGAGTTCGATCAAGCACGCGGGCTCGCCGTGGGAGATCGGCCTAGCCGAAACCCACCAGACGCTGGTGATGAACGGCTTGCGCTCGCGCATCGGCGTGCAGGTCGACGGCGGCATGCGCACCGGACGCGACGTCGTTGTCGCCGCGCTGCTCGGCGCCGACGAATTCGGCTTCTCCACCGCGCCGCTGATCGCCGCCGGCTGCCTCATGATGCGCAAGTGCCATCTCAACACCTGTCCGGTCGGCGTCGCCACGCAGGACCCGGTGCTGCGCAAACGCTTCGTCGGCCAGCCGGAGCACGTCATCAATTACTTCTTCTTCGTCGCCGAGGAAGCGCGCGCGCTGATGGCGGCGATGGGCTATCGCTCCTTCGCCGAAATGATCGGCCAGAGCCAGATGCTCGACAAGGCCCGCCTCGTCGCGCAGGCCAAGGCGCGCGGGCTCGATTTCTCCAAGCTGTTCCATAAGCCGGCACCGTGGCCGGACGACGTCATCCACCATTGCACCGAGCAGGATCACGGGCTCGACCGCGTGCTCGACCGCCGCCTGATCGCCGAGACGCGCGAGGCCGTCGAGGGCGGCAAGCACGTCCGGCTGGAGCTGCCGATCCGCAACTCGGATCGCTCGGCCGGCGCCATGCTGTCGGGCGAAATCGCGCGCCGTTACGGCCACGCGGGCTTACGCGACGAAACCATCCACATCAAGTTCAACGGCACGGCCGGGCAGAGTTTCGGCGCCTTCCTCGCCAAGGGGGTCACGCTCGAACTCGAGGGCGACGCCAACGACTATGTCGGCAAGGGCCTGTCGGGCGGGCGCATCGTCGCCTATCCGCCCAAGGAGGCGGTCAAGCTCTCTCCCGAACGTTCGATCATCGTCGGCAACACCGTGCTCTACGGCGCCATCGCCGGCGAGTGCTATTTCCGCGGGGTGGCGGGCGAACGCTTCGGCGTGCGCAATTCGGGCGCCATCGCCGTCGTCGAGGGGGCCGGCGACCACGGCTGCGAATACATGACCGGCGGCATCGTCGTCGTCATCGGCGAAACCGGACGCAATTTCGCCGCCGGCATGTCCGGCGGCATCGCCTATGTGCTCGACGAATCCGGCGATTTCGCCGAGCGCTGCAACCTGTCGATGGTCGAACTGGAGCCGGTGGCCGCGGAGGAGGAGGTCATGCAGCGCCAGCATCATTCCGGCGGCGATCTCGCCGGCCACGGCCGCGTCGACGTGATGAGCGACATGAGCCGCTTCGACGCGGAGCGCCTCCGCCAGTTGATCGCCAATCACGCGCGCTTGACCGGCTCGGCGCGGGCGCGCGAAATCCTGGAGAACTGGGAGGCGACGCTGCCCAAATTCCGCAAGGTGATGCCGGTCGAATATCGCCGTGCGCTCGCGGAGCTGGCGGCGAGCCGCCCGAACGAGGTTTTGCTGGCCGCGGGGGAGTAACCAATGGTCGCTGCCGTCTCGTTCTCGTCGGCGTCGCATCGTTCTTGTAGCGAAACGAGACACGATGTGGTATCATGTGATTATTCGGGGGCGGTCCGCTATCTTTATCGGGTGCGCTCCCGCCTAAGAGGGCTCCTGCGGGAGCCCTCGCTATTTTCTGACATTCGGCGATGATGCAGGTCGCGGTTTTCGTCGACGCTGGCTATTTGTTCGGCGCGGGAGGCGTGGCGATCGCTGGACGCACGGTCGCGCGTTCCGAACTCGACCTCGACGTGACAAGAGCGGTCGCTGCTCTCCGCTCGGTCGCGACAGAAGTAGCGCCGACCGCGCGTCTTCTGCGCATCTACTGGTATGACGGCTCGATCTCCGGCGGGCGGCCGACATCCGACCAATCGTTGATCGCCAACACTGACGATGTGAAATTGCGCCTGGGCTATATCAACAGCAAGGGCGAACAAAAAGAGGTGGACTCGTTTATCGTCACCGACCTCGTCGAACTCGCGCGAGAAAAATCGATCAGTGACGCGGTTATTCTCGCCGGCGACGCGGACTTGAGAGTTGGAGTCGCGATCGCCCAGAACTACGGCGTCAGAGTTCACCTCCTCGGCGTTGCGCCAGCGAATAGCAACCAATCGCCTAGGCTTCGCGAGGAAGCAGACACCAAGCGGGTCTGGGAGACGGAGATGTTGTCGCGCTTCTTGTCGCGACGCAAAGCTTTCGCCGCTGCGACCGTCGAGCGCGCCAAAGAGACCGACACAGGCGCTTCAGAACGCGGAGAGTCGGACAGCGAGACCCTCATTCGCTCCACGATCGACGAATTCGTGTCGCAGTTGACGGACTCCGATTTGAAAAAGGTCCTGGCTTATTGGAGCGACGGGAGTCGGGGGCTGCCGCCGGATCTCGACGGCTCGCTGCTTCGCGCCTGCGGAAGCGTGGTCGAGCGTCCGCTCACCGACGATGAACGACGCGCGATGCGCAAGGCTTGCGCGCTTGGCATCAAGTTGAGAGGATCGGGGGAACGTTGATCCGACGGAAGCTGAACCAAACGCCCTCCGGAGCGTTTGCAGCATGGGGCTGTAGAGAATGGGCAAGGTGACGGGTTTTCTGGAGATCGCTCGCGCGGATCGGCGTTACGCGCCCGCCTCCGACCGCATTCGCCATTATCGCGAATTCGTCCTGCCGCTGAGCGACGAATCGACGCGCGACCAAGCCGCGCGCTGCATGAATTGCGGCATTCCCTATTGCCATATCGGTTGTCCGGTGAACAACCAGATCCCCGATTGGAACGATCTGGTCTATCGCGACGACTGGCGCGAAGCGGCGCGCAACCTGCACAGCACCAACAATTTTCCCGAATTCACCGGCCGCGTCTGTCCGGCGCCGTGCGAGGCCTCGTGCACGCTCGAGATTCAGGACGCGCCGGTCACCATCAAGACGATCGAATGCGCGATCGTCGACCGCGCCTGGCGGGAAGGCTGGGTCAAGCCCGAGCCGGCGGCGCGGGCGACCGGCAAGCGCGTGGCGGTGGTGGGTTCCGGGCCGGCGGGGCTCGCCTGCGCCCAGCAGCTCGCGCGCGCCGGCCACGCGGTCCACGTCTACGAGAAGAACGCCAAGCCTGGGGGCCTGCTGCGTTACGGCATTCCCGACTTCAAGCTCGAAAAGCGGCGCGTCGAGCGGCGCGTCGAGCAGATGGAGGCGGAGGGCGTCGTCTTCCATTGCGGCGTCTTCGTCGGGCGCGAGTTAAGCGCCAAGTCGCTGGTCGATTCCTACGACGCCGTCGCGCTCGCCGGCGGCGCCGAGGCGGCGCGCGATCTGCCGGCACCGGGCCGGGATCTGCCCGGCGTCCATTTCGCCATGGATTTCCTTCCCCAGCAGAACCGCCGCGTTGCCGGCGAGCCGATCGGGACCAACGAGCCGATCTTGGCGGGCGACAAGCACGTCGTCGTCATCGGCGGCGGCGACACCGGGTCGGACTGCATCGGCACGTCGATCCGCCAGGGCGCGCTCACGGTGACGCAACTCGAAATCTTAGCCATGCCGCCCAAGCAGGAAGACAAGATGCTGAACTGGCCGGACTGGCCGCTGAAGCTGCGCACCTCGTCGAGCCACGAGGAGGGCGCCGAGCGCGATTTCGCGGTGATGACGCGCTCGTTCGTCGGCGAGAACGGCGTCGTGAGCCGGCTCGAATGCGTGCGCGTCGACGAGCGGATGCAGCCGATCGCCGGCAGCGAATTCGCCTTGAAGGCCGATCTGGTGCTGCTGGCGATGGGCTTCCTCGGGCCGACGCGCGAGGGGATGCTGAGCGAACTCGGCCTGGCGCTCGACGCGCGCGGCAATGTCGCGGCCGACACGACGCGCTACGCCACCAGCCGCGAGAAGGTGTTCGCTTGCGGCGACATGCGGCGGGGCCAGTCGCTGGTGGTGTGGGCGATCCGCGAGGGGCGCCAATGCGCCGCGGCGATCGACGAGGCGCTGATGGGCGCAACCGTGCTGCCGACGTGAAGCGCGCCGCGCCCCTCCCTCGGGGCCGGCGCTGGGGTCAGCTCACGTCGACCACTTTGAACGTCGTCAGTTCGCCGCCCTCTTCGCGGATCGAGACGTATTCACCGACGCGGAACGCGTGGTCGCCGAAACGATATCCGGCTTCCTCTTCGTCGGGCGCGACGACCGATCCGTATTCGAACGCCCAGCTCGAGCCGCCGCGCCCGCCGGGACGATGCGCCAGCAGGCCGCGCTGGGGCGGTTCGTCGCCCCAGAAGCGGTGGACGATACATTCGCCGCGACGAGCCTTCCAGGCCTCCACGTCGATTCGTCCGTCCTGCGTCAACGGCGCGGCGAACTGGTAGCCGTGCCGGATCGAACCGTCCGGAAACTGCTTCGAGCGCGCGGCGTGCAGCGTCACCTTCTTCAAGGCGGAATGGACGGTCGCGGTCATAAATCTCTCCCTCTAACCTAATAACGGCGCTTCCTTTGCCGGCGCGGCGAACCGGCCTGACGCGCGAATCAGAGCAACGTGGCTTTCTTGCCGCTGCGCACGACCATCACCGTGCAGGTCGCGTGGCGCACGATGGCGGCGGCGCTCGAGCCCAAGAGATAGGTCGCCATCGAGCGCTTGTGCGCGCCGACGATGATCAGATCGGCCGGCCATTGCGTGGCCTCGGCCAGCAGTTCGGGATAAACGCCGCCGATGCGCACGACCGTGTCGACCGTCCCTTCCGGCCGGTCGACCGAAGCGGCCATTCGATCGAGTTCCAATTTCTCGTAAACGCCGAGTTGGTCGTAGACCGACTGCGGGACCACGGCCATCGGCGAAGCGATGACGATGGGGCTGGTCACATGGATCAGCCGGATCTGCGCGTTGAAGGCCTTGGCCATGGCGACGGCCGCGTCGAGCGCCTCCTTGGCGATTTCCGGTTCGGCGACATCGATCGGCAGCAGGATTTTCTGAAACATGGTCGTTGTCCTCGTCGCCGCGCCGAAGCCGGCGCGACGAACGACGCCGCCCCGCGGCTTGCAACGCCGTCCCGCCACGGCGCTTTCTGCGGCGAGGATGCGCCCACGGCAAACGCCAATTCATTGACGCGGCTCAACCATCCCCAAGCTCGCGCCGCCCAAGGAGACCCGCCGCCTGCCCCGCAGCCCGCCGACGCAGGTTCGTCGTTCGTATGGCTTGCCACGAGCGCTGCGACAGCGCAACATCACCTCAAGACGGTCGGCCCTCGCGCGTTTGCGAGGCGTCATCGATCGGCTTTGGGAGGAAGCGAGTATGAAACGGACGAAGATCGCCTGGGCGTTCGCCGGGGCGTTGTGCGTGTGTCTTTGCGCGGCGAGCGCATACGCCGCCGGCAAGGTCGTCATCGGCGACATCGACGACATGTCCGGCCCCTACGCCGACGCGGGGGGCCCCGGCGGCGTCGAAGCGGCCAAAATGGCGATCGCCGATTTCGGCGGCTCCGTCCTCGGCCAGCCGATCGAGCTCTTGACCGTCGACCACCAGAACAAGCCCGACATCGGCGCGCAGAAGGCGCGCGAGTGGGCCGATCAGAACGGCATGACCATGCTGCTCGGCGGCTCGAACACCGGCGTCAGCCTAGCGATGAACGCCGTGATCAAGGAGAAAAAGGCGCCGTTCTTCGCCATCGGCGCCGCCGGCGCGTCGCTGACCGGCAAGGACTGCACGCCCTACACGATCCACTACGCCTACGACACCGTCGCGCTCGCCAACGGCACGGCGAGGACGATCATCAAACAGGGCGGCAAGAGCTGGTTCTTCCTCACCGCCGACTACGCCTTCGGCGCCCAGTTGCAAAACGCCGCGGCCGGCGTGGTGACCGCGAACGGCGGAACGGTGGTCGGATCGGTGCGGGTGCCGCTCGGAACTTCGGACTTCGCGTCCTACCTGTTGCAGGCGCAGAGCTCGGGCGCGCAGGTTCTCGGCCTCGCCAACGCCGGCACTGACTTCTCCAATTCGCTGAAGGCCGCCAATGAATTCGGCATCGGCAATACGATGAAGCCGGCGGCGCTGCTGGTGTTCCTCAGCGACATCAAGGCCATCGGCCTCGATGCGGCGCAGGGCCTCTATCTCACCGACGGCTGGTACTGGGACCTCAACGACAAAACCCGCGAATTCGCCAAGCGCTTCTTCGCCAAGGTCAACCGCGAGCCGACGATGCTGCAGGCCGCCTTTTATTCGGCGACGCTGACCTATCTGAACGCCGTCAAGGCGGCCGGCGCGACCGACGCCGACAAAGTGATGGCCGAGCTACACAAGGCCAAGATCGACGACATGTTCACCGACAACGGGGTCATCCGCGCCGACGGCCTGATGGAGCACGACATGTACATCATGCAGGTCAAGAAGCCGTCGGAATCGAAGGGCCCTTGGGACTTCTACAAGCTCGTCGATATGATGAGCGGCGACGAGGCGTTCGGCAAGCTCGCCGACTCGGCCTGCCCGCTGGTCAAGAAGTAACGCGAGCGCGTCGCGCCGGGAACTCCCTCCCCCGAGCGGGGGAGGACGTTCGCGCGGTCCATTCGCGCCGAGCGAATCCCTATCCGCCGGAGCGCGGCGCAAGCCCGACCACGACGGCGGATCGATACAGGATCGCGTCGCCGAAGCGCGGGCTTGCGCGGCGTCAATTGGCGCGTCGAGAACAGCCCCGCCGCCTCCTCGACCCCCCGAGGCCGGCGCCGGCTGGGCTCAGTGGGACATGAACACCGGCACGGTCATCGAGCCCAGCAGCGTGCGCGTCACGCCGCCCAGCAGCGCCTCGCGAATGCGCGAATGCCCATAGCCGCCCGCCACGATCATGTCGGCGCTAAAGTCGGCGGCTTGGGAAAGCAGAGTATTGGCGGGGTCGCCGTCGCCGGGAATGCGCCGGAAATGCGCGTCGACGCCCCGTCGCGCGAACCGCCGCGCGATGCGCTCGCCGCCCAACACGACGAGTTGGTGCGCGACCGCGGAGTTCGCGCAGACGATTTCGACGCGCTCGGCGCGCTCGAACAGAGGCGCGGCGTCGCCGAGCGCGCGCGCCGCCGACGCGCTGCCGTCCCAAGCGCCGATGATTCGATCGAATCGCGCCGGCTCGCGTTGTATGCCGGGCACGACGATGACGGGACGCCCGCACTCGGCGAGGATCGCGCCGGTCAAGTCGTTCAGGGTCGGCGGTCGTCCCGGCTCGCCCTGCTCGGCCACGACAAGATCGAAGCCGCGGGCGAATTGCGGAACGTCCCTCGGCTCGAGATTGTTCGGATCGTCAAAATCCAGGATTTCGGCCTCGACGCCGGCCGCCTTGGCCTGCGCGGCGAAATCGGCGAGCATTTGGCGAGCCCGCGCGTCCCGCGCCTCGCGGTCGCCGCGGGCGTATTCGTAGCGCGCCTCAAGCGACCCGTCGCTCATCAGCGACAAATCGCGTCGGGGCCGCACCACCGTGACGCGCGATTCGAACCGTCGCGCGAACGAGAGGGCGTAGGGCGTCGCCGCCTGGTCGGATTCTTCGAGAACGACGAGAATTTCTTTGAGCATTTTCGAGTCCGTCAAAGTCAGATGGACTATCGCGATCTATTTTCCCACGCCGGCGGACTCGCCCGTTGATTTACCGCAACGGCGCCGCGGCGGTCAAAGTCTTCGCCGCCCTTCGGCCTTTTTCGCCGCCCTTCGGCCTTTAACGCTTTGTTGGGACTGATTCGAGTTTGGCGAACGAGGCATGAAAAAGAAGGGTAAAATTCTCTTATGTCCGCTCGCGAGACGGACCTCTCGCGAGACGGGCCTGAGGAGCACTTGTCATGCGTCGTTTCGCCTCGTCGCTTCTGCCGCTCGCCCTGCTGCTGGCCGCCCCGTGCGCCGAGGCGGACGATTTCAATCGGACCAACACCGGCCCCTACGGCGCGGACTTTTCGGGCGTCGAACTCGGCCCGGATCTGGGGGTCGCGCTGGGCTCGGCGAGTTCGGCCAATATCTCCGGCCCTGCCGGAGGCGCGCATATCGGCTACAATTTCCAGGCTTCCCGAGTGGTCGGCGGCGTCGAAGCAGACGGGATGTTCAGCTCGATCCGCAGCGGATCGTTGGGTTCGGCGTCCTTCAGCCAGGACTTCCTCTCCTCCGCGCGGGTCAAGGGCGGTTACGCCTTCGGCGACCTGCTCGCCTATGGCACGCTCGGCTGGGCCTGGTCGACGACCGAATATCACGACCTCGGCGTCTCAACCAACCAGACCGTCAACGGCGTCGCCTTTGGCCTGGGCGCCGAATACGCGATCACGCGCAACGTTACGCTGCGGACCGAATGGCTGCGCTACAACTTCGGCGGGGCGACCTATGCGACGCCCTTCGCGCCGCAGGCGTTGACGACGACGACCAACGTGCTGCGCGTCGGCGCGAGCGTCCATTTCTGACCGACGCGCGGCGCGAAGCGTCCCGCCGAATGCACGTCGACGACGCTCGCCGCCAAACTGGGCTCGAGGCGCCTCCTATCGGCCGGTCTGCGCGCGATGGCGAAGGAAGGCGTCGGCGAGCACGCAGGCGACCATCGCCTCGCCCACCGGCGCCGCTCGGATGCCGACGCACGGGTCGTGTCGGCCCTTGGCGACGATCTCGGTCTCCTCGCCCGCGCTCGTGATGGTGCGGCGCGGCGACAGGATCGACGAGGTCGGCTTGACGGCGAAGCGCGCGACGATCGGCTGGCCGGTGGCGATCCCGCCGAGGATGCCGCCGGCGTGGTTGGAGAGGAACCTCGGTCGGCCGTCCGCGCCGGCGCGCATTTCGTCGGCGTTCTCTTCGCCCGAAAGCTCCGCCGCCGCGAAGCCGTCGCCGATCTCCACGCCCTTGACCGCATTGACGCCCATCAGCGCGCTCGCCAGCTCGGCGTCGAGTTTGCCGTAGATCGGCGCGCCCCAACCCACCGGAACGCCGTCGGCGACGATCTCGACCACCGCGCCGACCGAAGAGCCGGCCTTTCGCACTTGACCGAGATAATCGGCGAAGCGCGCCGCCGCTTCGGCGTCCGGGCAGAAGAACGGATTGCGGGCGATCTCGTCCCAATCCCAGCGCGCGCGGTCGATCTTCAGCTTGCCGATCTGCACCAGCGCAGCGCGAATCCTCACCCCCGGCACAACCTTGCGGGCGATCGCTCCCGCGGCGACGCGGGCGGCCGTCTCGCGCGCCGACGAGCGCCCGCCGCCGCGGTAGTCGCGAACGCCGTACTTGGCGTCGTAGACGTAGTCGGCGTGGCCGGGCCGATACTTGTCCTTGATGTCGCTGTAGTCCTTCGAACGCTGGCCGACGTTTTCGATCAGGACGGCGATCGGCGCGCCCGTCGTCACCTGGCGGCCGCTGCGCTCGTCGATCACCACTCCGGAGAGAATCCGCGCTTCGTCCGGCTCTCGCCGTTGGGTGACGAAGCGCGAAGTTCCCGGACGGCGCCGGTCGAGTTCGGCCTGGATGTCGGCGGCGTCGAGCGGGATCAGGGGCGGGCAGCCGTCGACGACGCAGCCGATGCCCGCCCCGTGGCTTTCACCGAAGGTGGTGACGCGAAAGAGATGGCCGAAACTATTGTGGGACATGGACGCCGCTCCGCCGCTTCTTACGGAGGCGCTGCTCCCGCGTCAAACCCGAACGGCGGCCGCCCCCCGCGCCGTCGAGGGTTGACGCGGCGGCGGGCCGTCTCGACAAGGCTGCGTCAGATCGTCGCGGTCGAATCGAAGCCGCCCGGGCCAAGCAAGGCGCTGACCCGCGCATTGTTCATCGTCAATTCATGTTGGTGTAGGCATTGAAGAGAAGAGTCGATGACCGTGTTCGCAGACTCACAATGGAGAAACAAAATGCTGAAGAAACTTGCCGCGATCGGCCTGGGGGCCGCCATCGCCCTCGCGCCGCTCGCCTCGATGGCGCAGACCCCCTCGCCGACCCCTGCCGCCGCGCCGATGAAGGCGGCGCCGATGAAGATGAAGATGGCGCCCAAGGCCAAAGCGAAGGCCAAGGTTGTGCATAAAGCCAAGGTTATGCATAAAGCCAAGGTCATGCATAAAGCCAAGGTTATGCACAAAGCTAAGGTCATGCACAAAGCTAAGGTCATGCACAAAGCCAAGGTTATGCACAAAGCCAAGGCGATGAAGCCGGCCCCGAAGCCCGCCCCTTCGCCGACGAAGAGCTAATTCGCGTCCATGCATGAATCTCGGCCGCCGGCGAAACGCCAAGCGGCCGAAGCTCCGACGCCAACGGCCGCCTTTGCTCGTCGGGCGAGACGGCCATTTTGCGTTCGCCGACAAACCCGTCGCGCCCAGGCGCTCGCCGACCGTCGCGCCAAAGGCGCGAACTGGTTCGTCGTCTCCGGCCATCGCGACATCGGCGAGGTCGATTCGGTCTTCTACGAGATGCACGTCTTTGCGCGCGACGGCGTCATTCACAGCGCGCCGCTTCGCTTCAGCGCGTCGATCCGCTCTGGCGAAAACCCGCGCTCGCGCAGGATTTCCTCGCCGTGCTCTCCGGGCGCCGCGGGCGGGCGCCCGATTTCGGGCTCGGTGCGCGAAAAACGCGGCGCCGGCGCGGGCTCGGGAGCGCCCCCGCGCACAAGGAAGGTCTGGCGCGCGACGTTGTGGGCATGACGCGGCGCCTCGTCGAGGCCGAGGATCGGCGCGACGCAGGCGTCCGTCCGTTCGAAGATCGCGCCCCATTCGTCGCGCGTCCGCCGCGCGAAGGCTTCTTCCAGAGCCGAGCGCAAAGCCGGCCAGGCGGCTGGATTCCAGCGGTCGGCGAACAAGCGCGCGTCCAGCCCCATAGCGGCGATCAGCGCAGCGAAGAATTGCGGCTCCAACGCGCCGACGGCGAGGAACTTGCCGTCGGCGCAGCGGTAGACGCCGTAGAACGGCGCACCGCCGTCGAGCAGGTTGGCCCGCCGTCGGTCGCGCCAAATTCCCTTCGCCTTGAGGGAGTAGGTCATCGCCATCAGCAGGGCGACGCCGTCGGTCATCGCGGCGTCGACGACCTGGCCGCGCCCGGAGCCCTGCGCCTCCAGCAGCGCGCAGACGACGCCGAAGGCGAGCGCCAACCCGCCGCCGCCGAAATCGCCGAGGAGGTTGAGCGGCGGCGTCGGCGCGTCCCTCTCGCCGATGGCGTGCAGCGCGCCGGTCAGCGCGATGTAGTCGATGTCGTGCCCGGCCGTCTTGGCGAGCGGCCCGCTCTGGCCCCAGCCGGTGACGCGGCCGAACACCAGCTTCGGATTGCGCGCCAGGCAGACGTCGGGGCCGAGGCCGAGCCGCTCCATCACGCCGGGGCGAAAGCCCTCGATCAGCGCGTCCGCGGCGTCGATCAGTTCGAGCGCGACGGCGACCGCCTCCGGCTTCTTGAGATCGAGCGCGATCGAACGTCGGCCGCGATCGAGAAAGCCGCCGCTCTTGAGCGAAGCGAACGCGTCGCCCTCGGCCGCTCGCTTGCGGTCGATGCGCACGACTCCGGCGCCCATGTCGGAGAGCAGCATCCCGGCGAACGGCGCCGCGCCGATTCCGGCCATCTCGACGACCGTGAGGCCGAACAACGGACCCATGACGACTTGCCCCTGCGCGCGGCGCGATCTCCGCCTATAGCACGAGGGCGCTAGAGGGGCGGCGGCGGAAAGCCAAGCGCCGAAGGCCGCCACAAGTCCGTCCAGGCGCCGACGCCGCTATCCCGCCAAGCAGCAATTCTTGTATTTCTTGCCGCTGCCGCACGGGCACGGATCGTTGCGGCCGACGTCGCGGAACGGGTTGACGTAAGGCGCCTCGGCGCTCGGCGAATCGTTCGCGTCCAGCGCTTCGTCCTCCTCCCATTCGTCGTCTTCGCCAGACGTCCAGGACGCGAGCGTTTCGATCGCGTCGTCGAACGGGCCGACGCCGTCGGCCTCGAAGCCGGCGAGGCCCGCGCCGTCCTCATGCGCGAGCCGCTCCTGCTCGTCGAAGTCGGCCAGGCTCAATTCGAATTCGTCGATGAACCCTTGCCGGCTCAAGGTCGCGACGGCGAGCCTGAGATCGTCGTAGCCGAGATTGGCGGCAGTCGCCCCCCAGGCCGCCCAGACGTAGGAAGCGCCGCGCGGCCTCATTTCGCGTTGCAATCGGCCGAGGTAGGCGCGCATTTCGTCGTCGCCGAGGACGCCTCTCGCGCGCACGAGATAGCCGAGCGCCTCGAGCGCGGCCGCGCGCGCGAATTCGTCGCCGTTTTCCGACTCGATCGCGCCCATCAGCGGCTTAGGGTCGCCGTCGCAGACGTTGACGAGAACGCCGTTCAACGTCTCCGTCACGCCGTCGCCGAGGAACCCGATGGCCTCGCCGCCCTCGCCGATCAACCGGCACAGCGGCGCATAGGCGCGCTCGTCGCGTTTTTCGCCGCAGAGATGGACGATGTAGAACAGCTCGTCCATCGCCTCCTCGGATCGAACCGCGCCGGCGGCGAACGCGCGCAGCCTGGCGATGAAGCGCGGCGAGGCTTCGTCCCAATGGTCGAGCGCCCATCGCATCGCCGCGCGCGGCGGTTCCTCGGCCTCGACGAACTGGCGCAAGGCTTCGTCGACGTTCATGGGCGGCCTCGTCGTCGCAAATCCGACGCCATTGTGACCGCCCGCGCGCCGGCGCGCAACCCTATCGGCTCGCCCACAGCGCCCTTACGCCGCCGACGACGAGCGCGATTCCCGACGCCAGCAGTAGCGCCAGCACCAGCCGCTCAAACGCCCTCTCGCTGGCGCGCCGATAGAGCCGCGCGCCGATATAGGAGGGGATCAGCATCGCCGGCGCGACCAGCGCGAACAGGCGAAACGACGTCGCGTCGAGGGTTCCCGTGCTGGCGTAGGCGGAAAGCGTCAGCACGTGCATGGCGATGTTGTAGACCTGCATCGTCGCGCGCTTGAGATCGCGCTTCCAGCCGCGCAGTTGCGTCCAGATCGCCGGCACGATCCCCGACATGCCGGCCAGGCCCCCGAGCACGCCGCCGACGAGGCCGACGAAGGCGTCGAGGCGGCTGCCGCCCCCTCTTGCGCGCGGGGGATCGTGCACGATGAGGCCGTAAAGGCCGTAGAGCGTCAGCAGCGCCCCGATCGCCAGCTTGAAGCGCGTCGGATCGGCGTTGTGCAGCAGGAACACGCCGATCGGCACGCCGAGCGCGCCGCCGGCGACCAGCGGCGCGATGCGCCGAAAATCGAAGCCGGCGCGCACGGAAGCGAGGCTCGCCACCTGGCCGAGCAGCGCGCCGAACACCGCCAGCGGCGCGGCGATCTGCGGCGGCAGCGCCCACGCCCACAGGCCCATCGCCACCAGCGAGAAGGCGAAGCCGGAAACCCCTTGCACGAAGCCCGCCAACATGGCCCCGAGCGCCGTCGCGCCGACCATCAGCCAAGGGTCGGGCATCGCGCGCGGCTCATGCTTGCTTGCGACGCTGCAACGCGGCCTCGCGAATCGCGCTCAAGGTCGTCGTCGGCGTGATCGCCTCCGGGTCGACCTTCACGTGCAGGATCGCCGGCTTGCCCGATTTTTGCGCGCGCGCGAAGGCGGGCAGGAATTCGCTCGTCTCCTCGACCGTTTCGCCGTGGCCGCCGAACGCGCGCGCGTAGGCGGCGAAATCGGGATTGCGCAACCCCGTCGCGCTGATCCGGCCGGGATACTTGCGCTCCTGATGCATTCGGATGGTGCCGAACATGCCATTGTCGATCACAATGACGACGATCGGCAAGTCGTACTGGACGGCGGTGGCGAATTCCTGCCCGTTCATCAGAAAGTCGCCGTCGCCGGAAAAAGCGACGACCGTGCGCTTCGGGAACGCCTGCTTGGCGGCGACCGCGGCGGGCACGCCGAAGCCCATCGAGCCGGAGGTCGGCCCGAGCTGCTGATTAAAATGGCGAAAGCGCAGAAAGCGGCCCGGCCAGATCGAGAAATTGCCGGCGCCGTTGGTGAAGAACGCGTCGGGCGCCGCCTCGCGCAACGCCAGAACGATCTGGGCGAGCTGCACGCGGCCCGGATTGGGCGTCGCCTCGTCGCTCCAGGCGAGGTATTCGGCGCGCGCCGCGCGCGCGGCTTCGCTCCAGGCGATCGCGTTCGGCGGCTGAAGGCCTTCGAGCGCGGCGCAGAACGCCGGCGGCGTCGCGATGACGCCGAGGCTCGGATGATAGACGCGGCCGATCTCGAGCGCATCGGGATGCACGTGGACCAGAGTCTGGCGCGGCTGGGGCACGGCGAGCAGCGTGTAGCGCTGCGCCGGCGTTTCCGATAAGCGGTCGCCGATCAGGAGAACGAGATCGGCCGCCTCGATCCTCGCCGTGAGTTTCGGGCTCGGGCCGAAGCCGACTTCGCCGATGTAGTTGGGATGGCCGTTGTCGACGAGGCCGGCGCGGCGGAATGAGGCTGCGACGGGCAGCTCGAAGCGTTCGGCGAAGCGCATGAAAGCGGCGCCCGCGCGCTCGTTCCAGCCGCCGCCGCCGACGATGGCGATCGGGTTCTTGGCCGCCCACAGCAACCTTTGCAGTTCGGCCATTTGCGCCTGGCCGGGCCAGATCGCCGCCGGATCGACGCGCGGCGTGTCGGCGACACTGGCCGTTTCGAACAAAACGTCCTCGGGAAGCGCGATGACGACCGGGCCGGGGCGCCCCTGCATCGCCGTGTGGAACGCGCGCTGAATGACCTCGGGTATGCGTGCGGTGCTGTCGAGCTCGGTCGCCCATTTGGCGGTGGAGCCGAAAAAGGCGCGGAAGTCCATTTCCTGAAAGGCGCCGCGCCCCCTCATCGCGCGCTCGGCCTGGCCGATGAACAGGATCATCGGCGCGGAGTCGTGCTCGGCGATATGAATGCCGGGGGCGGCGTTGGTCGCGCCCGGGCCCCGGGTGGCGAAACAGACGCCGGGCCGGCCCGTCAGCCGTCCCACGGTCAGCGCCATCATCGCCGCGCCGCCTTCCTGCCGGCAAACGGTGACCGCGATCGGGGAATCGCGCAGCGCATCGAGCACGGCGAGATAAGATTCGGCCGGTACGCAATAGACGCGCTCGACGCCCTGGGCGACGAGCTGATCGACGAGGATTTGTCCGCCGGTTCGCGCGGGCGCGGCATGTGTCACGAAACGCTCCTCTTGCAGCAGTGAGAATGCGCGCTTGTTTGGCAGGAAGGCGCGAGGGGCGCAAGCGCTACGCTGGGAGGGGCTTGGGGCGCGTTGGAGCCGCCATGGGACGAGGCTGTGTGAAAACTCTGACGAGTCGTGGGCCATGCCGATTTTCGTCAATTTTTTCGAGCATTCTGAGCGACCGGAGGCGCGCCAATCGTCAAAAATCGTGCTGAGCGCGGTCGTTTTCAGGAGAATGCGGAGTTTTCACACAGCCTCGACCCAAAGCGGTCACTCGTCGCCGAGAGCTGGACGACCCGAGTTAACCCGAAGCTGTTATTTTGCATGGCGTCGGCGTCGCCCGGGTCGAGCGGGGCGTCGATACCGCGCCCATCGAGCGCGATTACCGGCAGTTCGGCCTCGCGTGCCTTCTTGATTATTGCGTCGAACCCGGCGCCGGGTGTAGTTATGCCTGGTATCGCATCATCTTGACTGGGAGCCTTGCCATGCTAGCCAGACGAGAGTTTGTATCCTGCGCACTGTGCGCGGCAGGCGGATTTGTGGCGACTGGGGTGGCGGCGCAGACCAACGCCCCTACCGCCGGGATCGTCCGCAACATCCTGCGGCAGATCGATGGTCCGATGGATGGCTATGTCACCGTGCTGGCGATCGCCGAAGTCCAGCCGGGCGCGATTGTCGCGCGCCATATCCATCCCGGCATCGAATCCGCCTACTTCATGACGGGCGGCGGCATCCTGTCGGTCAAGGGAGAGCCTGACCGGCAAATCGCCGTCGGCGACAGTTTCCAGGTCGCGGCCTATACCCCGCATTCGCTGCGCAACGGCGACAGCGTGACCCGCGTCGCCGCAACCTATGTGGTGGAGAAGGGCAAGCCCCTAGCCTCGCCCGCGCCGGAATAGCGCAGGCACGTCTTCCCTCAGCGCGCGCCTTCCAGATAGGCGGCGCGAATCTCCGCTAGAACGTGACGCCGAGTTCCTTGGCCTCGGCGGAGGGGTGTTTGCGCATCTTGACAAAGAACGGGCTGTTGTCGGTCCTGGTGATCAGCCCGCCGAGGATCGCATCGGCGCGGGCCGGCAGAGCGGCAAGCATGCCGAGCACGACGGCGCGTGTCATCCCCGCCTTCGCCGCGCGAGCATGCCTTTGCCCGACGCCGCGGGTCCGTCGATGGCGATGATCATCCCGAACGCCCCAATACCACTGCGTCGCTCGCCCTGCTGCGCTCTTAAGACGCGACGAGGGCGCTGTCGACTCCGGCGTCGGCCGTCCGGCTCCGATCGTCGCCAAAGTACGGGCGCCTTGCAAGGTCTTGGCGTCTTGCGAGCGGCTGCGCTAAGGTGAGCGAACCCGCGGCGGCGATTTCGCGCCGCGGGTTCAGGGGGGGAATGGCGATGAATCTGACCGCGGCGCAAAAGAAGACAATCCTCGCCTCATTTCTCGGTTGGACGCTCGACGCGTTCGATTTCTTCCTTCTCACCTTCCTGATCAAGGACATCGCCAAGGAGTTCGGCGTCGGGGTGCCGCAGGTCGCCTACGCGCTGTTCCTCACTTTGGCCATGCGCTTCGTCGGCGCCTTTATCTTCGGCCAGATCGGCGACAAATGGGGCCGCAAGCCGGCGCTGATGCTCGACATTGTCTGCTATTCCGTGATCGGCGCGCTCGCCGCCTTCGCGCCGAGCCTGTGGGTGTTCTTGGCTCTGCGCGCGCTGTTCGGCGTGGCGATGGGCGGCGGATGGGGCCTCGGCAGTTCGCTGGCGATGGAGTCGATCCCGCCGCAGGCGCGCGGCGTCGTCTCCGGCGTCCTGCAGTGCGGCTATTCCACCGGCTTCCTGCTCGCCTCGATCGCCTACGGCCTGCTCTACGGACGCACCTTCGGCGATTACACGATCGGCTGGCGAAGCATGTTCCTTCTCAGCATCCTGCCCGTGTTCCTTGTTCTGTTCATCAGCAGCAATGTGTCCGAATCCCCCGCCTTCGCCGAGGCGCAGAAGGTCGGCAAAGCGGGCCTTTGGAAGACGGTCGCCGACAACTGGGGACTGGTGCTCTATACGGTCGTGCTGATGATGTGCTTCAACCTGTTCAGTCACGGCACGCAGGACCTCTACCCGACCTTCCTGCAGAAGCAGCACAATTTCGATCCCGTCACGGTGAGCTGGATCGCCATCGTCGCCAATATCGGCACCATCGCCGGCAATCTCTGCTTCGGGTTCGTTTCGGAGAAGATCGGCCGCGTCAATGCGACTACGATCGCCGCGCTCATCGCGTTGCCGGCGCTGCCGGTCTGGGCTTATTCGTCGACGCCCGCGATGCTCGCGGTCGGCGCTTTCATCATACAGATCGCGGTGGGGGGCGCCTGGGGAGTGATCCCCGCGCACCTCAATGAATTGTCGCCCGGCGCGGTGCGCGCGACGCTGCCGGCCTTTGTCTATCAGGCCGGCAATTTCCTCGCCGCCTATAACGGCCCGTTCCAGGCTAAGCTCGCCGAAGACAACGGCGGCAATTACAGCTATGCGCTGGCGCTGGTGGCGGGAGTCGTCGCTGTCGCGCTCATTATCGTCATCCGCTTCAGCCCGGAGCGGCGCGGCGAGACGCTGACGGCGTATTAGAAGGTTTACGGGTTTACGGTGACACTGGGTTTACGGTGACACTGCACTTAACTATCGACCCAACGAGTTCAACATGGCGATCACCGACCGGAGCCGTTGCACGCCTGCTCTCGCCGCAACGCCGCCCTCCCCGGCTGCCACAATTCGCCGTCGATCTCTTGGATAGACCCTTTTCCGATTGAAACGGCCTGTCAAGGGTCTCGACCGCCTGAGGCGGCGCGCGAAAAGCGCGCCGTTGACAGCCGCAAAACTTCGGAAAGTTATGCTTCCATCGGACGAGTGCTTCGCATTCGCCTCGAGAGTTCGACGGCTTGGCGTATGGCCGAGAGGGGCGGGGCGGCTCTCGTCGAGAAAGCCCGGCGCCTACCGTCGGTTCGCAAAATTGCGCCATGCGTGTCATGTCCCCGGAACCGCGCGCCCGCGAACGCGTCTTCGGCGGTCCGGGCCTGTGAAGAACCCGCAAAAGCCGCAAGTTGCGCTTGAACCGGCGGCCATCAGGAGCCATCAGGAGAATGTCGGCCAAATTCGCCGGCGATTGTCCCGCCGCGCGCGGAGCGCCGCGGGCGGATTGACGAGAGGAAGAACGCTGATGACGAAGGCGCCGCGCGTCGCGGACGCGCAGACCCCGGCGAGGCTGACGACCGATTGGGACGCCGCGCTCTACTTCAAGTTCGGGGCCGAACGCGCCCGGCCGGCGCTCGACCTGCTCGCCCGAATCGACTTCACGCCGCGGCGAATCGTCGATCTCGGCTGCGGCCCCGGCGTCACCACGCGCATGCTCGTCGAACGCTTCCCGCAAGCGGAGATTCTCGCCGTCGCCAATTCCGAGCCGATGCTCGTCGAGGCGCGCCGCAGCCTGCCCGGCATGAGCTTCGAAGAGACGGACATCGCCGAATGGCGGCCGCGTCGGCGCCCCGACCTCATCTTCGCCAACTCGTCGCTGCAATGGCTGCCCGACCACGAGAGCCTGTTTCCCCGCCTGATGAGCTACCTCGCCGAGGGCGGCGCGCTGGCGGTGCAGATGGCCGACAACCTCCACGAGCCGAGCCACTCGCTGATGCGCATGATCGCCGCCGATGGGCCGTGGACCGACCGTCTGGCGCCGATCGCCGAGACGCGCACCCTCATCGGCACCCACGTCGACTATTACAATTGGCTGAAGCCCCTTTCCGATCGGCTCGACATCTGGGAGACGACCTACGTCCATCCCTTGCGCGGCGTCGACGCGGTGGTCGACTGGTTCCGCAGCGGCGCGCTGAGGCCGTTCCTCGATCCGCTCGACCCGCGCGAGCAACAGCAGTTCCTCGAGCGCTACCAGCGAGACCTCGCCGACGCTTATGACGCCGCCCCCGACGGCAGCCTGCTGTTCCTCTACCCGCGCCTGTTCATCCACGCGCGCAAGGCCGCGGCGCGGCGGTGAGGCGATCCGCTCGAATGACGCGATACGGATTCCGTCGCGGCAAATCCGCTCGCCATGACGGCCGCGATGGTTCGACATCGACTGCGGCGCCGGCGCAGCCAGACCGCTCGGCCGCTTCAGCGAGCGATCGTCGCTCCGGCTCTTGACGCCGGAGAGTCCCAGGCGACGACGCTCGACGACCGAGGCCGCCAGCCCAAACGCCGTGACCGCGCCTAACGCTGGCCGAACGCCGGCCTGGCGCGGCCGGGCGCGGGCGTCCTCGGTTTGGGGGCGGCGATCAAGCCCTCGCGAATGGCGACCTTGCGGGCGAGCTTGCGAGCGCGGCGAATGGCTTCCGCCTTCTCCCGCACTCTTTTTTCGGACGGCTTTTCGTAGGCGGACCTACGCTTCATCTCGCGGAAGATTCCCTCGCGCTGCATTTTCTTTTTGAGGAACTTCAGCGCCTGTTCGATGTTGTTGTCGCGGACCAAAACTTGCACAATATCTCCAGTCCGACGCTGGGCGAAAAGTGGGCGCGAGGCGCCCATTCGATCGCCGCAGCTCAAGAATCGCCGCACTCGGCGCTCTTGGTTCGGCGCTACTATAGCATCTTTCGCCTCGCATATCGGAATAATCGAGCGTCTCGGCGCGTCGCGATCGGCGACCGTCCGCTTCGGCTCGAACGCCAATATTCAAATCGCCCCCTCCCCTGCCCGCTCTCCGCCGCCCCCTTGCTTCCGCGGCCCCGCCCCGGCATTGTCGCGCCCCATGGCCCCCGCCGCCGAAAAATCCGGCGCCGAATCGAGCGCTCTCGCCAATCTCGACTCCCGCGCGCGCGAAATCTTTCGCCGCATCGTCGACTCCTACCTCGCCAGCGGCGAGCCGATGGGGTCGCGCCACCTGTCGCGCCTGCTGCCGATTTCGCTCTCTCCGGCCTCGGTGCGCAACGTCATGCAGGACCTCGAGGAGCTCGGCCTCATCTACGCCCCGCACACCAGCGCCGGGCGCCTGCCGACCCAGCAGGGCCTGCGCTTCTACGTCGACGCGCTCTTAGAGTTCGGCGAGCTGGCGCGCGAGGAGCGCGCGCGCATCGACTCCTCCGTGCGCGCGGCGGCCGAAGAGGGCGGCTACGAGGGCGCGCTGACCGAGGCGACCTCGCTGCTTTCCCATCTGACGCGCGGCGCCGGCGTCGTCCTCACCACCAAGGAGAACGCGCGCCTCAAGCACATCGAATTCGTGCGCCTGGAGCCGAAAAAGGCGCTCGCCGTGCTGGTCGGCGAGGACGGCTCGGTCGAGAACCGCGTCGTCGCCACGCCGGCGGGGATGCCCGCTTCGACGCTGGTCGAAGTCAGCAACTACCTCAACGCCCACGCCAGCGGGCGCACGCTCGCCGAGGCGCGCGAGGAAATCGAACAGGGGCGCGAGGCCGCGCGCGGCGAACTCGACGCGTTGGCGGCGCGCCTGGTCGACGCCGGGCTCGCCTCCTGGGCCGGGGTCGAGGAGGCGAGCCGCCAGCTCATCGTGCGCGGCCAGGCCAATCTCATCGGCGACTTGCGCGCCGCGGAGGACCTCGAGCGCATCCGCCTGCTGTTCGCCGATCTGGAGACCCAGACCGACGTCATCGATCTCCTCCATCGGGCCGAGAGCGGCGAGGGGGTGAAGATCTTCATCGGCTCGGAGAACAAGCTGTTCTCGCTCTCCGGCTCGTCGATGATCGCCGCGCCGCTGCGCGCCGGCGAGCAGCGCATCGCCGGCGTTCTCGGCGTGATCGGCCCGACGCGGCTCAACTATGGCCGCATCGTGCCGATGGTCGAATACGCGGCCCAGGTGCTCGGCGGACTCAAACGCGCGCGCTGAGCGGGCGCATTGGACATTGGAGCGCGGCGCCGATTTGCGCTAGAAGCGCTGAGCAAGCGGAGGGCGCCATCATGTCGAACGCGGCGAAGGCGGACCAGCAGCCGCAGAGTCTGGGCGCGGCGATCGAGCGGCTAAGCGACAAATGGTGCGCGATCGTCGCCTTCGGCGCGCTGCTTGCCCTGCTCGGCGCGGCGGCGCTTGTCTTCTCCTTCGCCGCCACCGTCGCGACAGTGACCCTGAACGGCATTTTCTTCCTGGTCGCCGGCGCCGCGGAAATCGGCATCGGCATGCACGCGCAGGGCTGGCGGCGGTTCTTTCTGTGGGTGATCGGCGGCGTCCTCTACCTCGCGGTCGGCGTCATTTGCATCATCAATCCGGTTTTCGCCTCGCCGGCGCTGACCCTGGCGCTCGGCGCCGGGCTGATCGCCGCGGCGCTGGTGCGCGCCTATCTGGCGCTTCAGCTTCCCGCCGACCATCCGCGCGCCATGGTCCTTTTCGCCGCGGCGGCGACGTTGTTGCTCGGATTGATCATCGTCATACGCTGGCCCTCGGATAGCGTCTATGTCCTCGGGGTCCTGCTCGGCGTCGACCTTTTGTTCCATGGCGCGGGCTGGGTGACGTTTGGCATGGGGCTGCGCGCGCGCCGTTGACGCGGGCGGGCCGGAATTTTGGTTTTTCAGGAGCGATCAATGACGAAATGGGTCTATGCCTTCGGCGCAGAATTGGCCGAAGGGCGCGGAACGATGAAAAATCTTCTCGGCGGCAAGGGGGGCAACCTTGCGGAAATGGCGTTCCTCGGCATGCCCGTGCCGCCCGGATTCACCATCACCACCGAGGTCTGCACCTATTTCTACGCCAACGGCAAGACCTATCCGGCCGACCTCGTCCAGCAGGTCGACGCCGCGATGGCGAGCGTCGAACGGCAGACCGGGCGAAAGTTCGGCGACGACGCCAATCCGTTGCTGGTCTCCGTGCGCTCCGGGGCGAGGGCCTCGATGCCGGGCATGATGGACACGGTGCTCAATCTCGGCCTCAACGATAAGTCCGTGCTGACGCTGGCCAAGACTTCGGGCGACGAGCGCTTCGCCTACGACAGCTATCGGCGCTTCATCCAGATGTATTCGAGCGTCGTTCTCGAGGTCGACCATCAGGATTTCGAGGAAATCCTCGAGGGGGTCAAGAACCGCAAGGGCCTCGCGCTCGACACCGACCTTTCCGCCGCCGACTGGCGCGAAGTCATCGCCGCCTACAAGGAGAAGGTCATCGAGGCGACCGGCAAGCCGTTCCCGCAAAACCCGCGCGACCAATTGTGGGGCGCGATCGGCGCGGTGTTCGGCTCATGGATGAACGCGCGCGCGATCACCTATCGCCGCCTCAACGACATTCCCGCCGACTGGGGCACCGCGGTCAACGTGCAAGCGATGGTGTTCGGCAATATGGGCGAGACCTCGGCCACCGGCGTCGCCTTCACCCGCAACCCGTCGACCGGCGAGAACAAGCTTTACGGCGAGTTCCTGGTCAACGCGCAGGGCGAGGACGTGGTGGCGGGCATCCGCACCCCGCAGAACATCACCGAGGCCGCCCGCGTCGCCGCCGGCTCCGACCGGCCTTCGCTGGAAGCGCTGATGCCCGCGGTGTTCCGCCAGTTCGTCGCGACCACGCAATTGCTGGAAAAGCACTATCGCGACATGCAGGATCTCGAATTCACCGTCGAGCGCGGCAAGCTGTGGATGTTGCAGACGCGCAACGGCAAGCGCACCGCGCGCGCCGCGTTGCGCGTCGCGGTCGAAATGGCCAACGAGGGCCTGCTGTCGCACGAGGACGCGATCACGCGCGTCGAGCCGGCCAGCCTCGACCAGCTCTTGCACCCGACGATCGACCCAAGCTTCAAGCGCAAGATCTTCGCCACCGGCCTGCCGGCTTCGCCCGGCGCGGCGAGCGGCGAGATCGTCTTCTCCGCCGACGAGGCGGAAAAGCTCGCCCAGGCCGGCCACAAGGTGATGCTGGTGCGCATCGAGACGTCGCCGGAGGACATCCACGGCATGAACGCCGCGGAAGGCATCGTCACCACCCGCGGCGGCATGACCTCGCACGCGGCGGTGGTCGCGCGCGGCATGGGCAAGGCTTGCGTCGCCGGCGCCGGCGCCATCCGCATCGACTACGCCGCGCAGACGATGACCGCCAACGACGTCACGCTGAAGAAGGGCGACATCGTCACAATCGACGGCGGCGCCGGCCAGGTGCTCGCCGGCGCGGCGCCGATGGTCAAGCCCGAGCTCAGCGGCGACTTCGCCACCCTCATCGGCTGGGCCGACTCGGTCCGGCGCATGAAGGTGCGCGCCAACGCCGAGACGCCGCTCGACGCGCGCGTCGCGCGCGGCTTCGGCGCCGAAGGCATCGGCCTCTGCCGCACCGAGCACATGTTCTTCGAGGGCGAGCGCATCGTGGCGATGCGCGAGATGATCCTCTCCGAGACCGAAGAGGGCCGGCGCGCCGCGCTCGCCAAGCTCCTGCCCATGCAGCGCCAGGACTTCGCCGAGCTGTTCGAGATCATGTCGGGCCTTCCCGTCACGATCCGCCTGCTCGACCCGCCGCTGCACGAGTTCCTGCCGCACACCGACAAAGAGGTCGCGGAAGTCTCGAAGGGAATGGGCGTCCCCGCCGAGAGGCTGCGCGCCCGCGCCAACGAGCTCCACGAGTTCAACCCGATGCTCGGCTTCCGCGGCGTGCGGCTCGCGGTTCGCTACCCCGAGATCGCCGAGATGCAGGCCCGCGCCATCTTCGAGGGCGCGGTCGAAGCCGGCCGCAAGACCGGCATGCCGATCACGGCGGAAATCATGGTGCCCGTCAACATGGGCCGTGGAGAGGTCGATCTCGTCAAGAAGATCGTCGTCGCGATCGCCGAGCTGGTGGAAAAGGAGACCGGCGTCAAAGTGCCTTACACGGTCGGCACGATGATCGAACTGCCGCGCGCGGCGTTGCTCGCCGGCGACATCGCGAAGAGCGCCGAATTCTTCTCGTTCGGCACCAACGACCTCACGCAGACGACGCTCGGCGTGTCGCGCGACGACGCGGCCTCGTTCCTCGGCCTCTACGTGGCCAAGGGCCTGCTGCCGGCCGACCCGTTCGTCAGCATCGACACCGAGGGCGTCGGCGAGCTGATCAAGATCGCCGTCGCGCGCGGCCGCGCCACGCGGCCTGGCCTCAAGATCGGCATCTGCGGCGAGCATGGCGGCGACCCCGCCTCGATCGCTTTCTGCGAGACGGCGCAACTCGACTACGTCTCGTGCTCGCCCTTCCGCATCCCGATCGCCCGCCTCGCCGCCGCGCAGGCCGCGCTCGGGCGCAAGGCGGCGTCGACCGCTTGAGGAGGACGAATATCGCTCGCCCTCGCCCCAACCCCTCTCCCGTAAACGGGGGAGGGGCCTTGCGGCCGATGCGATTCCACGTTCGGAGGCTCGCGGCCGGCGCCAGCCTTGCCTCTCCACGCGTCCCGTCGTAACCCGCGCGATGAATGAGGAGCGCGGGAATGTCCAAGGTCGTGCTTGGTCCGGGAGAGGCGCTGGCGACGGTCGGCGGCCTCGAGATCTGCTATCAGACGTTCGGCCGGCCGGGCGATCCGCCGCTGCTGCTGATCGCGGGCCTCGGCGCGCAGATGATCGTCTGGGAGGACGATTTCTGCGAAGGTCTCGCCGCGCGCGGCTTCTGGGTCGTCCGCTACGACAATCGCGACGTCGGCAAGTCGACCAAGATCGACTGGACGCCGCCGGCCGACCCCGGCAAGGCCGTCGCGACACGCAAGCCCGGCGATAAAATCGCCGCGCCCTATCTTCTCGAGGACATGGCGGGCGACGCGGTCGGCCTGACGGACTTTCTCGGCGTCGCCAGCGCGCATGTCGTCGGCGCCTCGATGGGCGGGATGATCGCGCAGGAAATGGCCATCCACTGGCCGGCGCGGGTGCGGTCGCTGACCTCGATCATGTCGACGACGGGCGATCCGCGCCTGCCGCCGCCGAGCCCCGAGGCGATGCAGGTCTTCACCGCGCCGCCGCCCAAGACGGCGAGGGAATACATCGAAGCCAACGTCAGCGCCTGGCGCGTGTTCCGCGGCCCCGGCTATCCCGAGGACGAACGGCGCGACCGCGCGCGCGCCGTGCGCGCCGCCGCGCGCGGATTCTCCACCGAGGGCGGGCAGCGCCAGTTGCTCGCCGTCACCGCCTCGGGCAGCCGCAAGAAGTCGCTGCCGAGCGTCACGGCGCCGACGCTGGTCATCCACGGCGCCGACGATCCGCTCGTGCCGCTCGCCGCCGGCGAGGACACCGCCGCCTCGATCCCCGGCGCCAAGCTCGTCGTGCTCAAGCGCATGGGCCACGCGCTGCCCCTCGCCGTCTGGCCGCGGGTCATCGACGAGATCGCGGCGATCGCGGGCATGTAGAAGCGGCTCCGCGGCCTTCTCCCCTTGCGGGAGAAGGGCGCGGAGCCGCGTCTTTACGTCCCGACCTGCGCCTGGGTCGCCAGCGTCGCGAGGTCGAGCCTGACGCCCGGCCCCATGGTCGAAGACAGCGCGGCGCGCTGGAGGTAGGCGCCTTTCGCGCCGGTCGGCTTGGCCTTGTTCACCGCCTCGACGAAGGCGCGGATGTTCTCGGCGAGCTGGTCCTCGCCGAACGAGGCCTTGCCGACCGAGCCCTGCACGATGCCGGCCTTTTCGACGCGGAACTCGACGGCGCCGCCCTTGGAGGCCTTGACCGCCGCGGCGACGTCCATCGTCACCGTGCCGACCTTCGGGTTCGGCATCAGGCCGCGCGGGCCGAGCACTTTGCCGAGCCGCCCGACCAGCGGCATCATGTCGGGCGTCGCGATGCAGCGATCGAAATCGATCGCGCCGCCCTGCACTGTCGTCACCAAATCCTCCGCGCCGACGACGTCGGCGCCCGCCGCGCGGGCTTCGTCGGCCTTGGCCCCGCGCGCGAACACCGCCACCTTGAGGGTGCGCCCGGTGCCGTTGGGCAGATTGACGACGCCGCGCACCATCTGGTCGGCGTGCTTGGGATCGACGCCGAGGTTGATGGCGATTTCCACCGTTTCGTCGAACTTGGCGGTGGCGTTGCTCTTCACCAACTTCACCGCTTCGTCGAGCTTGTAGAGCCTGGTGCGGGCGACCGCTTCGCGCCCTTTACGGATTCTCTTGCCGTGCTGCGTCATGACTTACCCCACCACCTCGAGGCCCATCGAACGGGCGGAGCCTTCAATCATTTTCATCGCCGCTTCGATCGTCTCGCAATTGAGATCGGGCATCTTCTTTTCGGCGATTTCGCGCACCTGCGCTTTCGTCACCTTGCCGACGACGCCGCGGCCCGGCGTCTTGGCGCCTGAGGCCGGCTTCTTGCCGAGCTTCAGCCCCGCCGCCTTCTTCAAAAAGAAGGTGACCGGCGGCTGGCGCATTTCGAAGGTGAACGAGCGGTCCTGGTAGGCGGTGATGACCACCGGGATCGGCGCGCCCTTCTCCAACTGCGCGGTGCGCGCGTTGAAGGCCTTGCAGAACTCCATGATGTTGAGGCCGCGCTGGCCGAGCGCGGGACCGATCGGGGGCGACGGATTGGCCGCGCCCGCCGGCACTTGCAGCTTGATGTAGCCGGCGATTTTCTTTGCCATGTGGCTGCTCCTAGAGCGACGCGGCCGCTTCGCTCACGCGAGACGGCTGCGCCAGGTTGCAGGTTCGTGGTGCGAACGGCTTCCCCGGCTGGCGATCGGGCGTTCTCCCACGTCAGAGGCGCGCGGGTTAGCAGGTTTGCGGGGAAGGAGCAACTTGGGCGAAAGGCGGGCAGTGGGTCCATTTGAATTTCGGCTTTCGACCCGAAGCGGAAGTTCGCGTCCTCTTGCGGTCGATCAGCAATACAGGCCGGCTCAGGCCGCCCTCGCTCATCGCGCATGTTTCGTGCTATCCTCGCAAACTGGAGCCTGTGGTGATGATGAAGCAGTTTCAACACAAATATGCCCCCGATTGACGGGTTGAATATGAGTTTGCCCCTGGAGGTGGTCTAATATTCTGCAGGCTGGTTGTGGAATCGGCGATTTCCCTTGATCCACAAGAAGAGGGCTTTGACCAGGCTGCCGCTACCGACCTTGAAACGGGCGCTGTTTCTTATGCAAAGGAAAGAGGGATCGGTACATTGATCTTCACCCGGAGGTATTTTGTCGACGCGCCGCAGACTTAAAGGCTAGACGCACCCGTAACTCCGCAAAGCGCTTCGAACGTCGTTACCAGCCCTCGACAAGGTTGGCTCACTTAGTTGCCCTCAACCTTCGGCGCGAAAAATATCCAGCAGTTTCTTGGCTGCTTCTAAGCGCTGCGATTCCGTGAGACCCGCCAAATGTTCCTCAATTTTGTTGCCCGGGTAACCAAATTTATTGATCATCGATGCGCGCTGCAGAAAACCGATAACCCGCATCTCGTTGGTCCATTCTCTTTTCAATATAAAGAAGGCGGTCGCTGCATGAAACAGTAGGTCAATATTGTCAACTTGCTTCAGTGTTATAACTCCATCCGGGTCGCGATCAGCATGCTTCAAGGAATTTGAAATTTTCCGCAAGTCTTCTTCATGTTTTTTCCGCCAAATATCGCCAATTTCTACCCGTTTCGTCATTTCGTCTAAGCTTGATAAGTTTCCGTCTCTTATATCATCCCCAATATTTATAATAATATTTTGAGAAATAGTATCTAAGTTATAAATAACATCGAGTTGCTCCTGCGTAACAAGACCTGAAGCGTATTCAATAGCACACTGATATACTCCTGCGTTTAACAATTCTTCAAGACCATACTTTCCTCTGTGATCCAATAAGTCCCGCAGGACCCCATATCCGGCAGCAGCCACGGTGTGGATCGCAAGGCCAGGGCTGTGCAGTTCTCTCTACTTGCGGCTCCCCGCGCCGGTTATCGCGGAACGCGGACGCCGTGTTTCGTAACTGAAAGATCAACTTTGGGCGCGACACTTGGCTGCGCGTTGTCAAGTTCGGGGCGCGCTGCGGCTGCCGCGCAGGGTGGAAACATGAGAACTGCACAGCCGTGCGGCTGGGGCACAGCTGATTAACTAGCAACCGCAAAAGGCATTGCTTTGCGAGAATGCGCTATGCGAACGCCGTGTGGCGCTACATGCTATATTAGGTATTGCAAGTAAGTGCGGCGGCGGGCCCCGCCAGTTGCAACCCGCCGCCCGTCGACCTATCTCGGTCGACGCAGCGGCCCCTGCCGTCTCTTCTCGCCCCGAAAGGCCATGGCCGAACTGACCGCCTTGACCAGCTGGCGCTTCTGCGTCGCCCCGATGATGGACTGGACCGACCGGTATTGCCGCGCCTTCCATCGCCTGCTGACGCGTCGCGCGCGGCTCTACAGCGAGATGGTCGCGGCGGACGCGGTGGTGTTCGGCCCGCGCGAACGGCTGATCGGCTTCGACCCGTGCGAACATCCGATCGCCTTGCAGCTCGGCGGCGCGGAACCGGGTCGGCTGGCCGAGGCCGCGCGCATCGGGGCCGAATTCGGCTACGACGAGATCAACCTCAATTGCGGCTGCCCTTCCGATCGCGTGCGCGCCGGCAGCTTCGGCGCCTGCCTGATGCGCGAGCCGGCGCTGGTCGGCGAATGCGTGGCGGCGATGGCGGCGGCGACGAACGTCCCCGTCACCGTCAAGTGCCGCATCGGCGTCGACGAGCAGGCGCCGCGCGAGGCCCTGTTCGCGCTGGTCGAAGCGATCGAGGCGGCGGGCGCGGCCGCGGTCGTCGTCCACGCGCGCAAGGCCTGGCTCGAAGGCCTGAGCCCGAAGGACAACCGCACCGTCCCGCCGCTCGACTATCCGCTCGTCTACGATGTGAAGGCGGCTCATCCCGACTTGACCGTCGTCGTCAACGGCGGCGTCGGCGATCTCGCGGCGGTCCGCGGCCATTTGCGCTGGGTCGACGGCGCGATGGTCGGCCGCGCCGCCTATCAGAGTCCGGAAATGCTGCTCGGCGTCGACCCGGAAATCTTCGGCGAGCCGGCGCCGCTCGCCGACGCCTTCGAGGCGGTCGAGGCCTATTCTCCCTATGTCGAGCGCGAACTGGAGCGCGGCGCGCGCCTCAGCGAAATCACGCGCCACATGCACGGCCTGTTCGCCGGCCGCCCCGGCGCGCGGCGCTTTCGCCAAACGCTGGCGACCCTCGCCGTGCGCCCCGGCGCCGGCGTCGCCGTGCTGCGCGAAGCGGTCGGGCAAATCGCGCGCGCGCCGCTCGCCGAGGCGGTTTGAGGCGCGTGTCACTTCCCCTTCAGGATCAGCCGCCCGCGCTCGACCATGTAGCTCTGCAGCCTCTCCAGGAAGCTCATGCCGATCAGGCTCTGGTCGAGGGCGCCGGGCCGGGCGACGAGCGCGCGCACGTTGCGCACGACGATCGGGCCGAGCGCGATCTCGCCGATGCGGGTCTCGGCCGCCATCGCGGCGCCGTTGGCGGTGACGACGCCGACGTCGAAATCGAGTCCGGCGGCGTCGACGCCGATCCGCTTGGCGTCGTCGGCGCGCAACACGACGCTCGAAGCGCCGGTGTCGAACAGGAACGACACGCGCGCGCCGTCGACCCTGGCGGGGATGACGAATTGGCCGTTCATGCGCTGGGCGACGATGACCTCGCCGCCCTTGCCGATCTGCGGCTCGCTGGGCAAGAGTTCGGCCATCACCCGGTCGGCGACGTCGGAGACCTCGAAGCGATAGGCGTAAAGGCCGGTGAGGCCGAGGATGATCGCCGTCCAGATCGCCGCGCCGCCGAGGATGCGCGCGAACGCTCCCGGCCCGGCGCGCCGCGCCCAGCTCAACGACAGCCAGGTCAGAAAGGCGACGCCGAAGGCCAGTTGGGCGAAATTGCCGTGATCGAGCCCGATGATCGGCGTTTGCGCGGGAACCGCCAAAAGCGCCAGCAGCGCCGCGACGAGGAACGCGAGCGGGAGGGCGACGGTCATTTCAGCCGCGCCCGCGCGAGCGCGAAGCGAAGTCGAGGCCGCCGAGGTTCGCGCCAGAGGCGGCGGACGGGGAAACGGAAGAGTTCATCGGCCTGATTTAGGGCGCGCGGCCGCCGATGAGAAGTGCGGTGAGGCAGGCGATTTCGGCCGCCTGCTGCGCCGCGCCGGCGACGTCGCCGGTCTGGCCGCCGATCTGACGGCGCGCGAGCGCGCTCACCCCCCACGCAGCCGCCGCGGCGAGGACACAGGCGAACAGCGCGCGCGTTACGCCGAGCGCGACGAGCCCGGCAAGAAACGCGACGCAGACGACCGCGAAGCCGGCCGCGATCAGGTCGTTCGCCTCCAGGCGGCCGGCCGCGGCGCCGGCGCCGTCGGCGCGGGCGGGGGGCAGCAACGCCAAGGGAAACAGCGCGCCCGCGCGGGAGACCGCGCCGGAAAGGATCAGGCTCGCCGCCGCGACGGCGAAGCCGCCGCGCGCCAGCGCCGCCAGAGCGCCGACGCGCAGCATCAGCGAAAGAACCAGCGCGAGCGTTCCGTAAACGCCGATGCGGCTGTCGCGCATGATCGCCAGCTTGGCCTCGCGGGTTTGGCCGCCGCCGAAGCCGTCGGCGAGGTCGGCGAGGCCGTCCTCGTGCAGCGCGCCCGTGGCGAGGACGAGCGTCGCCACGGCGAACGCCGCGCGCAGGAACGGCGGCAGGCCGAGGAGGGCGGCAAGGCCGAACGCGGCGGCGCCGACCGCGCCGATCAGCGCGCCTGCGATCGGACAGGCCCAGGAGAAGCGCTTCAGCTCCAGTCCCGCGCCCGCGCCGCTCGCGGCGCCGCCGGACGGCGTCGGCAGGCGCGAAAAGAAGCGCAAGGCGTCGACGAGGTCGCGCCAGGCGCGGGCGATCAGGGCGGAGCGGGCCGGCGCGTCGAACATGGCGAATTCCTACTCCCGCGCCGCGGCGGCTGTCCATGCGACGGCGGCGCGCGGCCTCACAACGCCCACAGGAACACCAGGCAGGCGGCGACGCCGATTCCCGTCTGGCCCCATTCGAGCAGGCCCCATTGGCGCACCAGGACGCGCGCCGCGCCGACGTCGCGCGGCGCCAGCGTCAGGATCTGGTCGTTGAGCGGCGCCATGGCGAAGAACGTGTAGGGCCAGCTCAGGATGATCATCAGCGCGCCGATCGCCCAGCGCACGTCCTGGCTGGTGAAATAGGCGATCAGGCCGAGCGCCGCCGAGAACAGCGCCAGACCCGCCAGCAGCGCGACGCCGCGGCGGTCGCTCGGCGCCCACTCGTTGAGCATGGCCTGATCCTCGAGCGCCAGGCGCGCGGGCTGCTCGACCAGATTGACGTAGAGCGCGGCGCCCGAAAACGCGGCGGCGAGAGCGAGGGCGAGAGATCCAGGCGACATGACGTTTCCTTGCTATGCGGCGGAAGAGCCGGCGCGACGCCATCACGATTGGGCCGCGATTGCAATGGCCGAGAGCGACGACCCGTCATGGCCGCTCCGAGCGACGCAGGGCCCGCAGTCCCGATTCGCTCCGCGTCAGTCCGCGCTCACCTCGCGTCCGTCCTCACTCCAGCGGGTGTGAAACACGCCGGGACGATCGAGCCGACGATAGGTGTGAGCGCCAAAATAGTCGCGCAGGCCCTGCAACAGATTGGCGGGTCCGCGCGCGCGGCGGAAGCCGTCGTAATAGGCGAGAGCGGAGGAGAAGGCCGGCGTCGGGACGCCGCTGGCGATCGCCAGCGAGACGACGCCGCGCCACGCGCCCTCCGCCTTGACGACGGCGTCGCGGAAATGATCGGCGAGTAGGAGATTGGAAAGCGCCGGTTCGCTCTGGTAAGCGTCCATAATCCGCTCGAGCATCCGCGCGCGGATGATGCAGCCGGCCCGCCAGATCGAGGCGATCTCCCTCAAGTCGAGCCTCCATCCGTACTGGGCCCCGGCGACGCCCATCTGCTCAAAGCCCTGCGCATAGGCGACGATCTTGGAGGCGTAGAGCGCGCCGCGCAGCGCGTCGATTTCCCTCGCCCCGGCGGCGAGCGGCGCCGCCTGCGGATGGGGGAAGCGGCGTTCGGCGATGGCGCGCTGGTCGCGGCGGCTGGACAGCGCGCGGGCGTAAACCGCCTCGGTGATCGCCGTGACCGGCGCTCCGAGGTCCAGGGCCGACTGGGCCGTCCAGCGTCCGGTTCCCTTCTGTTCGGCCTCGTCGACGATCTGGTCGACCAGCGCGGCGCCGGTCTGATCCCGCTTGTGGAGCACGACGGCCGAGATGTCGATGAGATAGGAATCGAGGTCGCTCGTCTTCCAGCTCTGGAACACGTCGCCGATCGCCGGCGCGGACAGGCCGTAGACGGATTTCAGTATGTCGTAGGTCTCGGCGATGAGCTGCATGTCGGCGTATTCGATGCCGTTGTGCACCATCTTGACGTAATGGCCGGCGCCGTCCGGCCCGATATGCGCGCAGCAGGGCGCGCCGGCCGCCTGCGCCGCCATTTTCGTGAAGAAAGGGGCGATCCGCCGATAGGCGGCGCGCTCACAGCCCGGCATCATGCTGGGGCCCTTGAGGGCGCCTTCCTCGCCGCCCGACACGCCCATGCCGACGAACTGGATGTCTTTCGCCCGGCAGACCTTCGATCGCCGCATGGTGTCCGAAAACAACGAATTGCCGGCGTCGACCAGAACGTCGCTCGGTTGCAGGAGCGGCAGGAGTTCGTCGATCAATTCATCGACCGGCCCGCCGGCCTTGACCATCACGACGACGATGCGCGGCGCAGCCAGCGCCGAGACAAAGTCCTGAAGGCTCTTCGTCGCGACGAAGCGGCCTTCGCCGCCGTGCTCGCGCATCAGCGCATCGGTGCGCTCGGAGTGACGATTGAACAGCGCGACGCCGAAGCCGCGGCTCGCGGCGTTGCGCGCCAGATTCGCGCCCATCACCGCCAGCCCGATGACTCCAAGGTCGGCCTTCGCGTTTCCGGTCATCGGCGTTTCTTCCTGCTGGAGCGCGGCGCCGAGGGGCCGCCGCGCCGTTCCGCTCATCGAGACCGCTTCGGCGTCCGGCGTCGGCGACCGGCGGCGGAGAATGTATGCGATAATGACGTCGCCGCCGTCAACGGTCGACCGCCGCGGCGTTCTCGCCCGACGCGTGCGGGCGAGGCCGGCGCCTCTTCGACTCCGCCAGGCGCGGTTGGCGCCGCCTCATCGAAGACTTCTTCTGCGCCTTGAAAAATAATCGCCGCATCGCCGCCCGACGCGACAAGGCCGATCGCCGCTTCAACGCCGTGATCAATCTCGCCGCTCTCGTCACGGCGCTGAACCGATGTCGACAGGCCGCAGCCCGCCGCCGCCTAAAAGGCAGTGAGCCTGGATTTCGGCTTAAGGAGGTACAGGAAGCGGTCGCCGCGTTCGACCGCCTCGCTCAGCTCGGGTTCGAAATCCTGTCTCGGCATTTCGAGCGCCTGGGCGACCGTCGCTAAGCCAATGTCTCGACAGACGCGGGTAAGCAGTTGTTTGGCCCGCGCTTTAGTTTCGGCTTCTGCCGTTTCGGAACGAGAAGGAAGTCCAAAAAGGCCCTCTTCAGTGGACAATTGTGCCATATTTCATCCTCGCGATGAAATTCGACGCGACGCCACTGATTCGCAACTTTCGCCGCTGATATAATCGGACTTACGAGAGCACAGGTCAATAGTTTCTTGCCACATTCCCCAGTAGGTCGCTGGTTCACGCCAAGTATTTGACGTCTTGCGGTTCTCGGCGAGCACAGCCGCCGACGCGATTGCGAACGGCGTCGCGACGCCGGCTGGTTTTCGGCCGGGCTCGCGCAACGTTGCGGCGCGCGCTGATCCTCGACGGCGCCGCGCTCGTCGACGGGGGTCGCGGATCAGGCGCCGAGCGCCGTCCGACGCCATCGACGCGGCCTCGACGCCGCTTGGCCGCCTTTACGGCCGCTTCACGATTTGGCGGTTACTTTCCCGGGCGAAACTCGAGGCGCCGACGGCGCCGAACGCCGGCGCGCCTTTGCTTGGATCCCTCGATGACCTCTGCCGCGGATCAACTTTCGCCCTTGCCCGCGCGCTCGGCTGTTCCGCTTGCGCGCCGGATAGGCGGCTCTCCGGTCGTCGCCGCGCTGGCGGTCTATGGCGCGGCGCTGGCGTGGACCGTTCTCGTCCGCCTGCCGCTGTGGCGCATGGACGGCCTCGACGACGCGTTCTACGTCGAGGTCGCGCATCTATGGAGCCGCGGCGTTCCGCCCTACGTCGGCGCTTTCGACGTCAAGCCGCCCGGTTTCTTCGCCATCCTCGCCGCCGCCCAGATGCTGCTGGGGCCGAGCCTCGATTCGCTGCGGGCGGTCGCGGCGGCGTTCGACGCGCTCGCCGCGGCGGCGATGTTCTTTCTCGGCCGCCGCTTTGGCGGCGCGAGCCTCGGCCTGTTCGCCGCGACGCTCTACCCCGTCCTATCGGAACTCGTGACCAGCAACGACGCGTACTCGCCGCTCGCCGCGCTGACCGTTCTGGCCTTCCTCGCCGCGCTGTCGCCGCTGAGCCTGACGAGGCGAGCCGCCTTGAGCGGGCTCCTCATCGGCGCGGCGGCCACGGTCAAGCAGACCGCGGGCTTCGAGGCCCTCGCGCTGCTGTTCATTCTGCTGAGCGCGCCCGAGAGCATGGGCCGGCGCGCTCGCGCGGCGCTCGCCTTCGCGCTCGCGGCGAGCGTCGCGCCGCTCGGCTTTCTCCTCTATTTCGCCGGCCACGGCGCCGCGCAGGCGCTTTTCGACGATGCGCTCATCGGCGCGCTCAGCCGCCCGGCAAGCGCCAGCGAGGGCCTGTCCTTCATCGACGGCGTCGGCCGCTACTTTCCCTTGCAGAAGAGCGTCGTCGCCATCTTCGGGCTCAGCGGTCTGGCGCTGCTCAGGCGGCGCGCGCTGGCGGAAGCGCTTCCCGACGCGCCGCTCGGCGCGCTGGCGGCCTGGTTCGCCCTCGCGGCCCTGTCGGTCGTCGCGCAGCGCGCGATCGCGATCACCTATCTCGGTCCGACGCTGGCGCCGGGTCTGCTTCTGGCCGGGCTGTGCGTGACCAAAGCGGCGCCCGAGCTCGATCCGATCCCCGTGGCGATGCGCCTCGTCGCGCTCGGCCTCGTTTCGCTCGCGACCGCGCTCGCCATTCCCGGCAACGACCTCTCGGTTCGCCAGGAGTCTCGCGCGCTCGCCGCCGCGGCGGCGGCGATCCGGGCAAGCGGCCCGACTCTCGGCGACAGGCTCTACGTCGTCAATCGCGGCGTCTGGCTCTATGGCGCCCTCGAAATGCCGCCGCCGACCAAATATTTCTATCCCGGCCACACGCTGTGCGACTTTCAAGAGAAAGGCCCGGGCCTCCTTGAGGATATCCTCGCCGCCGAGCCGCGCTACGTCGTCGTGGCCGACCGGCGCCTCCATTACGTCTGCGAACAGAAGGACCGCTGGCGGGTCGTCGACGCCGCGCTGAAGCGCTCCTATCGCCGGATCGCGCACGCCGCGGGCGAGGCCGACGCTTACGACGTTTACCAATCGGTCGGCGCGCCGGCGCCATGAGCGCGCGAGGACCTGCAACGACGGCGTATCGGCGCGTTCGAGACGCGCTCGAAAGCGCGCCGCCTAACGGTCCGATCGACGATATGACCCTCGCCGCCGATCAAAACCCGGCGCCGCGCGTCGGCCTCGTTTTTGCGCTCGGCCGCCGTCCGGCGGCGCACCGCGCCCTCGGCGTCGTCGCGGCGTTCGCCGCGGCGCTGATCTGGACTTTCCTGCTGCGCCTGCCGGTGTGGCGGATCGACGGTCCCGACGACGCCTTCTACGCCGAGGTCGCGCATCTGTGGACGCGCGGCGCGCTTCCCTACGTCGGCGCCTTCGACGTCAAGCCGCCGGGCTTGTTCGCGCTCGTCGCGGTCGCGCAATTGGCGCTCGGCCCCGGTCTCGACGCGTTGCGGGCGGTCGCGGTGGTCTGCGACGCTGTCGCGGCGGCGGGCCTGTTCTTTCTCGGCCGCCGCTTCGGCTCGACGGCGCTCGGCGTCTTCGCCGCCACGCTCTACCCCTTCCTTTCCGAAGTCGTGGCGGGCAACGACGCCTATCCGCCGCTCGCCGCGCTGACCACGGTGGCGTTCCTCGCCGCGCTGTCGCCGATCCCAATCGTCAAGAAAGCCGCGCTGGCGGGCCTCGCCATCGGCGCGGCCGGCGCGGTCAAGCAGACCGCCGCCTTCGAGGCCGTCGCGCTGCTGGCGGTTCTGTTGCGCGCGCCGGACGCCGGTCCTCGCCGGTTTGTGGTCGCGGCGGCTTTCCTCGCCGCCGCGGCCGCCGCGCCGCTGGGTTTCCTCCTCTATTTTGCGGGCCACGGCGCGGCGGGCGCGCTGATCGCCGACACGGTCCTCGAGGCGTTGCGCCGTCCGGCGAGCGAGGGCGAGGGGCTCTCGTTCGCCGCGGGCCTGATGCGCTTCCTGCCGCTGCAACGCGCGGTGATGCCGATATTCGCTCTCGCGTTGCTCGCCTTGTTGCGCTGGCGCGCGCTCGCCGGCGCGGCGCCGCGCCTGGTCGTCGAGGCCGCGGCGCTGTGGTTCGCGCTGGCCAGTCTGGCGATCGTGATCGAGCGGGCGATCGGCGAAAACTATCTCGCTCCGACCCTGGCGCCCGGCCTGTTGCTGACCGGCGCGCTCGTCGTCTTCGCCCCGCCGGCCTTGGCCGGAATCGCGCCGGCGGGCCGCCTCGCGGCGGTCGGGCTCGCCGCCGTCGCGGCGGCGCTCGCCGTCCGAGTCGGCGAAATTCGCGCCGGCGAGGCGAGGGCGCCGCAGGAGACGCGCGCGATCGACGCGGCCGCCCAGGCGATCCGCGCCAGCGGGCCGGCGCCGACCGACCGGCTCTACGTCGTCAATCGCAGCGGCTGGCTCTATTTGGTCACCGGCCTGGCGCCGCCGACGGCGTATTTTTTCCCCGGGCACACGCTGTGCGAATTTCCCGGCGCCGGCCGCGTCCGCCTTGCCGAGGCGCTGGCGACCCGACCGCGTTACATCGTCGTCGCCGACCGCCGGATAGGCGGCTATTGCGACCTCGCCGCGAACTGGCTCGTGGTCGCCGACGTTCTCGCGCGCTCCTACCGCCCGCTCGCTCACGTGACGGGCGAGGCCGATTTCTACGATGTGTACGAAGCGGTCGCGGGAGCGAACGCGGCGCCCGATCCGGGGTGAGGCCGTCGATGCGCCGGCGAATCCCCGCCTCCGCGCCTGCCGCGGAGATCGCCTCGCGCGGCGACGGTTAATTCCGCTACGCGTTTGAACAATCGTTAACCGGTTTTCGCTCTAAAATCGTCTCTATGCGCCCTCTCCAAGTCAAGCAAGTAATCCGGTCGATAGTTCCGGAGAGGGATCACGGCTTTGCAGTGAGCTTGATGGAGCATCTCATCGTTCCGACCTTCGTGATCGGGGCGGATTGTCGGGTATTGATCTGGAACAAAGCCTGCGAACGGTTGACCGGGGTGGGCGCCGAGGAAGTCGTCGGCACCTCCGATCACTGGCGAGCGTTCTACGCCGAGCGCCGGCCGTGCCTGTCCGATCTGCTGCTGGCGCGCCGATTCAATGAAATCCGCGCGCTCTACGAGAGCGGCGGCGCCTACGGGTTGAGCGATTTCGGCGTTTCCGCCGAAAACTGGTGCGTGATGCCGAGGATCGGCCGTCGGCTGTATCTGGCGATCGACGCGGGGCCGATCTACGACGAAGCAGGCGAGCCGATCGCAGTGGTGCAAACGCTGCGCGACATCACCGCGCAGAAACTGGCGCAGGCCGATCTGGAGGCGTTGGCGACCCACGACGGCCTCACCGGATTGGCGAACCGGCGAAGTTTCGACCTCAAGCTCGCCGAAGAGGCCGAGCGCGCGACGCTCGACCGGGCGCCGTTGTCGCTGCTGATGATGGACGTCGACTTCTTCAAGCGCTACAACGACGCCCACGGCCATCAAAAGGGCGACGAATGCTTGCGCGCGATCGCCCAGGCGATCGCGGCGACGCTGTGGCGCGAGACGGATTTTTGCGCGCGATACGGCGGCGAGGAATTCGCCGTCGTCATGCCGAACACGCCGCTCTCGGGCGCCATGCTGATAGCCGAACGCCTGCGAATGGCGGTCGCGGCGCTCCAAATCGTCCACATCGAATCCGCCGCCGCGAATAAAGTCACCTTGAGCGTCGGCGGCGTCGTCGCCGTCGGGCGATGTGTCCCGGAGCGACTGATCGCCGCGGCCGACGCCGCCCTCTACCGGGCCAAGCGCGCCGGCCGCAACCGCGCGTTCGTGGGCAAGCTCGACGAGGGTTCGGCGCCGCGCGCGGCGCGGGCGAGCACGTGAGGGGAGCGGGGGCGCCGCGGCGCGCCCGGTCGCGAGTCAGGCGAACTCGGCGGCGGCCGGCCACATCGGCCCGCCGCCGTCAAGCCGCTTCGCGGCTCCTACGCTTCGCTTCGGCCGCTTCGCGGTGACTGCGCCGTTCCGATGCGGCGAAGCGCATCCATGATCGTTGCTGCGGGAAGCCGGCCTGCAAGGCCGACTTCCCGCAGCAACGATCATGGAGACCGACAGCCTGAGCCGCGCGAAGGAGTCAATGTTTGCGACCCCCGAACTTGCTCCGGGGGGAGCAACCCGCGAAAGCGGGCGCGACATTGACGCCGAGCACGGATCAGGCACCGGGTGCCCGGAAAATATCGAATTCGCATGGCGCGGTTCAATCGCAACCGCGCGAAAATCACGGCGCTTTTGGCTTTGATTGAGCAGCTTTCCTGACTCGACTCTCGCGCTGCGCTATCGCACGCTCGCTCTTGCCGACAAGCTCTTTTGCTGGCGTCGGCGGCGTAATAAGGGCGCGGCGCACGGCGTCATTCATGCGGCGAGCAATTTCTTGCTCGCTGTAAAGCTCTGTATTTTTCATGGGTAAGCCGATGGCGTACCGACGACGCAAAATGGTGCCTTGGGAATCGCTTTCATACTCGCATCCAGTGTTCCGGCCTTACACCGCCGCTCTCGGACAAATCGCGCTTGCTTGGAATGGCCTTCATACCGAAATGGCCATGCTGTTCTGTCCAATTATGGGCGGTGGCTATGCTAACCAATTTTTGGCCGTTTGGCACGCACTTAAGAACGACAGGTCTCAACGAGCCATTCTAGAAGCGGCTGCGAAAGAAGCAAGGAATGTTCGTGAATATGAAACGGAAATAGGGAAAAAACTTCTTGAGGAAATTCATTGGATTAATAGCCAAGCAAACATAATCGAAGATGAGCGAGATGATGCCCTCCATTCACCTCTCTGGGGTAGCGGGAAACAAGTGTTACCGCTTTCGGGGCTCGGTCATACAAGAGCCAAAAAGCTCATGGAAGCTGGGGTACAAAGAGGACTGCTTACCGAATTTCGTTGGTGCCGCGATGCGACCTTGGTATTGACTGATTATGTGAAGGATATTAGTAGTTATTTAAGCGGGCAGAAATCATGGCCCGAAAGGCCATCGCTGCCGTATCGGGGGCAAAGCAAAAAAAACGTCGTCCCGCCGCCAAAAACAGCAAGCAAAACTTCGTCACGCCCCTCAAGCAACTGAGGGGTGATTTTAATTTTCTCGGGCGCGCCAGCCGTCTCCGCATGATCGGATTCGACGGCTGACTTGTTCTCCTTATTGGGGACCTTTTCCATGGGGCAAGTCCTTATTTGCCCCAATTACGCAGTACCACAACGGGTTATGAGTCGCCGGCCTGTCCTGGTTTCGCTCTCATTTTAGCCTCGCGGCGCCACGGGCGTGGCGAGAACAAAAAAGGCAATTATGCACTTGACAAACCGGCCATGTTCCGGTAGTGTTCGGGGCATAGGAGATAGCCATGTCCGACACAGCAACCCAAGCAAAGGCCACTGCGCTAGCCGGCGGGGCAATCGCTTCCGCCCTTCTGGAAACCCTCTTCGACAAGGGCGTCCTTTCTCTCGACGAGAGTCGATCGGTTCTCGATCGCGCCATTCGTTCGCTCGGCCTCGTCATGCAAAGCCCCGAGGGTCTGAGCGCCGCTAACCTCATCGGCGCCCTCCAGCGCGGCAAGTTTTCCGCACGCCCCTAATACAAACAAGTCGGAAAGGCTTCTTTCCATGTCAGTTGACCTCACAAATCCAATTTTCAGCAACGAAGAAGCCGCCCGGCGACGTTTCGAAGCCATTCGCTGGCCGAATGGCCCTGCATGCCCGCATTGCGGCGTCGTAAACGAAGCGACCGAACTTAAGGGCGAAGCGCACCGCGCTGGCCTTTGGAAGTGCCGAGCTTGCGAACAGCAGTTTTCCGCAATGATCGGCACCGTCATGGAGTCGAGCCATATCCCCATGACCAAATGGGCGCTCGCCTTCCATCTTATGGCCGCCAGCAAGAAGGGGGTCTCGGCGCACCAGCTCATGCGCATGCTCAGCCTCGGCTCGTACCGGACAGCTTGGTTCATGGCGCATCGTGTTCGAGAGGCGATGGCCGACCGCGATCCCGAGCCGCTGGGCGGCAAGGGGAAGACAGTTGAAATTGACGAAACGTTTCTGGGAAAACCAGATCAGACCTTCGTTTCCGGCAAGGGATGGCAGGGCAAGCGCGGCACCGCGACCAAGCGCAAGGTGCTGACGATGGTCGAGCGCGGCGGTCGCGCCGTTTCCGTCAAGGTCGAGGATTTGACCGTGCAGACGCTCAAGACCGTCATCGGCAAGCACGTCGTACTGGACTCGACGCTCAACACGGATGAAGCGCAGTTCTACAAGCCGATCGGCAAGAGATTTGCCGCGCATGAAGCCGTGAACCACGGCGACGGCGAATATGCGCGCGGCGAGACTACGACAAATACGGTCGAAGGTTTCTTCGGCATTTTCAAGCGGGGCATGACCGGCGTGTACCAGCACTGCGGAGAGCATCACTTACAGTCCTATTTGAACGAATTTGACTTTCGCTACTCAAATCGCATCGCACTTGGCGTCGATGACACGGAACGTGCGCACCGCGCGATCAGTGGCGCCTCTGGCAAGCGGTTGACATATCGAAGCCCTCGTTCAGCGCAACAAGCTCGCGCGATTTAAGCGCAACCGCGCCAAGATCAGGGCGATTTTGGCTTTGATTGAGCTACTTTTCTGACTCGACTCTCTCGCCGCGCTATCGCACGTTCGCTTTTGCCGACAAGTTCTTTGTGCGGCTTGGGAGGCGTGTTAAGCGCGCGGCGGATCGCATCGTCGCGGCGCCTTACGATCTCTTCTTCCGTAAATTCGTCATTGTGCCCAGTCGGAATTGCCATGGCCCAAAACCCGTTCGAGAGCCCCAAACTACTCCTAAATCGCGGCCGGAAACACCTTGATGACCTCAAAATCCAAGGCCGCGCCTTCGCTGATTCTCAGCCCTACGCCCGATTCCGAGATTTCGATAGCGAAACAGGCGAATACATCCACGGGGTGAGGGTAACGACCTGTGCGCCAATGGATTTGGCCCTCATCGCCGCCGACGTTTTGAGTAATTTCAAATCCGCGCTGGATCATGCTCTTTGCGCCAGCGTCGCCACACTGGACCCTAGCGCCGCCCTCAATGGGATTTCCTTCCCGTTCGGCGCGTCGCTGACCCATTACGAAAACGCACGGAGAGTCGGCTGCCAGAAGGTCGCGCCGGAAATCTTGCCGATTATCGATATGGCCCAGCCTTACAAGGGAGGGAATGATCTTCTCTGGGCCATGAATGCCCTCACGGGCATAAACCGTCACAGGATGCTGCAAGCCGTCGCCCTCGTCGCAGAAAACGGATTCCATATCCGGCAGATGATCAGCCCAGCCAAGGGCTTTTCGATTATGGTCCCCCATTGGGATCGCGTGAAAAACGAATTGATATTCTTCCGAACCGCCGACCCGGATCTGGCATATGATCTCGATGTCGAGTTTTTCATAGCGTTCGGCGACGTTGAAATTGTAGGCGGCAAGCCAGCGATTCCCGTACTCAACGGTTTTTCGTACATGGTCGAGGAGATCATCGGAGCCATCGAAGCCCAGACCACGATTATTGCCTCTCGCCCTTAGCTCTCCCCACACGTATGCCATTGATTTGTCTCACTTTTTGCGTTGGTTTGCCAAGTGCATAAATGGGACAAAAAAAGAACTTGCGCACGAGAACAAAACATGCACATATCTCTTTTCCAGGGGGTCGTGCGAGGTGGCAGTTGCCTCGACAGCGCCGACCGTGAGAGAAGGACGAACGCCGTGAGTCAACCCAATCTTCGCGTCGTAGAAGGGACCTTCGTGGACAAGACCAAGGCGCTCGACGCCGCCCTGGCGCAGATCGAACGCGCGTTCGGCAAGGGCTCGATCATGCGCCTGGGCAAGAACCAGAAGGCGGTGGAGATCGAGACCATCCCCACCGGCTCGCTCGGCCTCGACATCGCGCTGGGGGTCGGCGGCCTGCCGCGCGGCCGGGTGGTCGAGATCTTCGGGCCCGAATCCTCGGGCAAGACGACGCTGAGCCTGCACGTCATCGCCGAGGCGCAGAAGAAGGGCGGCGTCTGCGCCTTCGTCGACGCCGAGCACGCGCTCGATCCCATCTACGCCCGCAAACTCGGCGTCAATCTGGAAGACCTGCTGATTTCCCAGCCCGACACCGGCGAGCAGGCGCTCGAAATCACCGATACGCTGGTGCGCTCGGGCGCCATCGACGTGCTGGTGATCGATTCGGTGGCGGCGCTGACGCCGCGGGCCGAAATCGAGGGCGAGATGGGCGATTCGCTGCCCGGCCTGCAGGCGCGCCTGATGAGCCAGGCGTTGCGCAAGCTCACCGCCTCGATTTCGCGCTCCAACACCATGGTCGTCTTCATCAATCAGATCCGCATGAAGATCGGCGTCATGTACGGTTCGCCGGAGACCACCACCGGCGGCAACGCGCTGAAGTTCTACGCCTCGGTGCGTCTCGACATCCGCCGCATCGGCTCGATCAAGGACCGCGACGCGGTGGTGGGCAACCAGACCCGCGTCAAGGTGGTCAAGAACAAGGTCGCGCCGCCGTTCAAGCAGGTCGAATTCGACATCACCTACGGCGAGGGCATTTCCAAGAGCGGCGAATTGATCGACCTCGGGATCAAGGCGGGGGTGGTCGAGAAGTCGGGCGCCTGGTTCTCCTACGACAGCCAGCGCCTCGGCCAGGGCCGCGAGAACGCCAAGGCCTATTTGAGGGCCAATCCGGAAGTCGCCGGCCGCATCGAAAAGGCGATCCGCGAGAACTCGGGCCTGATCGCCGATCGCATCCTCGACGAGGTCGATCCCAGCGAAGCCAACGACGCCGACGCCTGAACCCTCTCCTTTGGGCGCGCCGGCGTCCCCCTCAAGAGAAGCGCGCCCACCCGCCAAGGAGACGATAAAGTCGTCGAGCGATCGGGCGCGGCCGCGCGAGCCTAGGCGAGCGCGGCCGCGCCGAATGGCCGCGCCGAGCGCGGCGGTCGACTTGGGCCGCCGGCATAGAGCGCCGTCGACCTCTTGGATGCAAGAATTCCGACCGTCGGAGCCTGTCAAGGACGGCGCTTCGCGCCGCCGCGCAGCGGCTGAAGTCCTTGACAGGCTCCGACGGTCGGAATTCTTGCATCCAAGAGGTCGACGGCGCGGACTGTCGCAACCCCCGCGGGCCGCCGCCGCGCGCTTCGCCGCGGCCGTTCGTCGTCGCCGCCCAGCCGGGTTTGCCTTTCCCCCGTCATGCTCTAGAACGCGAGGCGGGACAATCCTGCCCCGAGGCGAAGCGTTCATGAGCGGCGTCAACGAGATCCGATCGAGTTTCCTGCAATTCTTCGCCAGGAACGGCCATGAGATCGTCGCCTCGAGTTCGCTCGTGCCGCGCAACGATCCGACATTGATGTTCACCAACGCCGGCATGGTGCAGTTCAAGAACGTCTTCACCGGCGTCGAGCGACGGCCCTACCATCGCGCGACCACCGCGCAAAAATGCGTGCGGGCCGGCGGCAAACACAACGACCTCGACAACGTCGGCTACACCGCGCGCCATCACACGTTCTTCGAGATGCTCGGCAATTTCTCGTTCGGCGACTATTTCAAGCCGCTCGCCGTCGAACTCGCGTGGACGCTGCTGACCAGGGAATTTGGGCTGCCCAAGGACAAGCTCTGGATCAGCGTCTACCACGACGACGACGAGGCCTTCGATCTGTGGAAGCGGGTCGCCGGCCTTCCCGAATCGCGCATCGTCCGCATCGCGACTTCAGACAATTTCTGGGCGATGGGCGACATCGGCCCCTGCGGGCCGTGTTCGGAGATCTTCTTCGACCACGGCGATTCGGTTCCCGGCGGCCCGCCCGGCACGGCGGAGGCGGACGGCGACCGCTTCATCGAGATCTGGAATCTCGTGTTCATGCAATTCGAAACGCTGCCCGGCGGCGAGCGGGTCGCGCTGCCGCGCCCCTCGATCGACACCGGCATGGGGCTCGAGCGCGTCGCCGCGGTGCTGCAGGGCAAGCACGACAATTACGACATCGATCTGATGCGCGCGCTGATCCGCGCCAGCGCCGAAGCGAGCGGCGACGACCCCGACGGGCCGCACAAGATCTCGCATCGCGTCGTCGCCGATCACTTGCGCGCCTCCGCGTTTCTGGTCGCCGACGGCGTGCTGCCGTCCAACGAAGGGCGCGGCTACGTGCTGCGCCGCATCATGCGCCGGGCGATGCGCCACGCCCAGCTCATCGGCGCGCGCGAGCCGCTGATGTGGCGTCTCGTGCCGGCGTTGACGCGGGAAATGGGGCCGGCCTATCCCGAACTCCTGCGCGCCGAAGCGCTTATCACCGAGACCTTGAAGCTCGAAGAGACGCGGTTCCGCATCACGCTGGCGCGCGGCCTGGCGATTCTCGAGGACGAGACGCGAGACCTGAGGCGCGGCGCCAAGCTCGCCGGCGAGGTCGCCTTCAGGCTCTACGACACCTACGGCTTTCCGCTCGATCTGACCCAGGACGCGCTGCGCGCGCGCGGCATGGGCGTCGACGTCGACGGCTTCGCCGCGGCGATGGAGCGCCAGCGCGCCGAGGCGCGCAAGGCCTGGGCGGGCTCCGGCGAGGCGGCGACCGAAACAGTCTGGTTCGCGTTGCGCGAACGTCTCGGGGCGACCGAGTTTCTCGGCTACGAGACCGAGGTCGCCGAGGGCGTCGCGACCGCGCTGATCCGCGACGGCGCCGAGGTCGCTTCGCTTTCCCAGGGTGAAAAGGGCTGGCTCGTCCTCAACCAGACGCCGTTCTACGGCGAGTCGGGCGGCCAGGTCGGCGACGTCGGCGTCGTCGCCGCGCCGGACGCACGCGCGCGCGTCCTCGACGCCAAGAAGGAGTTCGGCGATCTCATCGTCCACGAGGTCGAAGTGGAGCAGGGGACGCTGCAAGTCGGCATGGCGCTGGAGCTGAAGGTCGATCACGCCGCGCGCGCGGCGACCCGCGCCAACCACTCGGCGACCCACTTGTTGCACGAGGCGCTGCGCCGCGTGCTCGGCGACCATGTCGCGCAAAAGGGCTCGCTGGTCTCGCCCGAGCGGCTGCGCTTCGACATCGCTCACCCCAAGCCGATCACGGCGCAAGAGATCGCCGCGGTCGAGGACGTCGCCAATCGCGTCGTCCTCGCCAACGAGCCGGTCGTCACCCGCCTGATGGGCCTCGAGGAGGCGCGCGAGTCGGGTGCCCGCGCGCTGTTCGGCGAGAAGTACGGCGACGAGGTGCGCGTCGTCTCGATGGGAACGGTCGACGGCGCCGACGGCCCGCGCCCCTATTCGGTGGAGTTGTGCGGCGGCACGCATGTCGCGCGCACCGGCGACATCGGCCTCGTCTCGATCGTCGGCGAGAGCGCGGTCGCCGCGGGGGTGCGCCGCATCGAGGCGAGGACGCGCGAGGAGGCGCGCAAGCGCCTCACCGAGGATTCGCGCGAGCTCGCTGATCTCGCCGGGCTGCTGCGCGCGCCGGCTGCCGAGGCGGCCGAACGGCTCGAGGCGCTGATCGAGGACAAGAAGAGGCTGGAGCGCGAACTCGCCGACGCGCGCCGCAAGCTGGCGATGGGCGGCGGCGCCTCCGGCCCCGGCGACGCCGTGCGCGAAGTCGGCGGGGTCAAGTTTTACGCCCGTGCGGTCTCCGGCGTCGAAATGAAGGACCTGAAATCACTCGCCGACGAGGCCAAACAGAGCGTCGGCTCGGGCGTCGCGGCGATCGTCGCCGCGAGCGAGGACGGCAAGGCGAGCCTGGTGGTGGCGGTGACCAACGACCTCACCGGCCGCTTCAACGCGGTCGATCTCGCGCGCCTGGGCGCGGCGGCGCTCGGCGGCAAGGGCGGCGGCGGGCGCCCCGACATGGCCCAGGCCGGCGGCCCGGACGGCGCCAAGACACGCGAAGCGTTGGCCGCGGTGGAGAAGGGGCTGAGGGAGATGGGCGGGGCGTGAGGCGCGGCGCGAAGGCGCGGTCCGCTTCGAGGCAAGACAGCCTCACACGCTCGCGGCGCTCACGTCGTCGGGGGTGGCGAAGCGCACGAGCCGCGCCGAGCCGGGCGCGACGTCGCGCCAGCGCTGCACGTCGAATTCGAGCGCCGCCAGGCCAGAGGTGGGGAACTTGCCGGCCATGCGCGCGATCTCGCTCTCGGCGCCGCCGCCGACCAGATCGTCGGCCAGATCCGCCAGTCCAGGGTTGTGGCCGACGAGCAAGACGCTCGGCGCCGTATCGGGCAGCGCACGAACGACCGCGAGGACGCCGGCGCGCGTTGCATTGTAGAGGCTGAGCTCGGCGCGCGCCTCGATCCGCAGCGGCCACGCCTTCATGACGATCGCCGCCGTTTCCCGCGCGCGCAGCGCGCCCGAGAAGATCACCAGATCCGGGATCATGCCCGCCTCGGCGACGAAGGCGCCGATCGCGGCGGCGTCACGGCGGCCGCGTTCGACCAGGGCGCGCTCGTAATCGTCGTGCCCGGTGGAGGGCGTCGCTTTGGCGTGTCTTAGCAGCAGCAGACGGCGCATGGGCCGAATTTAGGGTTAGGCGGGGCCGAAGCGCAAGCCAAGCGTTCGGGTTCGCGTCGTAGAGAGCGGAAGGGAGGCGGATGCGGTCGTGGCCTGCTCGGCGGAGCGACGCGGGAGAGCGAGTGGAAGTCCGGACGCGACGCCGGTAAAATCCCCTCATTGACACGCCGCCCCCTTCGTCCCACATTCGGCGCTCAACTCGAGGGGCGCCCGCAATGGGCTGAGACGGCGGTAGGCGCCGGACCCTTGGAACCTGATCCGGGTCATGCCGGCGAAGGGACGAGGCCCGCCGATGCTTTTCGCCGCGCCTTATCCCGCCGCCGATCCCGGGCGAAGCGGAGGCGCGGCAAATGAACGAACAGTCTAAGATCGACGCGCGCGCGGCGCCGACGAGCGTCACCACCGGGCCGATCGCCGGCTCGCGCAAGGTCTACGCCGCGGTGAAGGGCCATCCGGAAATCCGCGCGCCGTTCCGCGAAATCGCCCTTAGCGATGCGAGCGAGCCGCCGGTGCGGGTCTACGACGCCTCCGGACCTTACACGGAAGGCGACGCGCGCATCGATCTTGCCGCCGGCCTGCCGTCGGTGCGCGAAGCCTGGGTCGCCGCGCGCGGCTACGCCGCCGTCGCCGGCCGCGCGATCAGACCTCAAGACAACGGCGACGTGTCGGCCGAGCGCCTCGCGCCGCATTGCCCGGCCAGGCGCACGCTGCGCGCCGGCGCGCCGGGGCAACTGGTGACGCAATATGAATTCGCCCGCGCCGGAATCGTCACCGAAGAAATGATCTACGTCGCCCATCGCGAGAACCTGGCGCGCGAGGCGGCGCTGGAGCAGGCCGAAGCGCGGCTCGCCGACGGCGAGAGTTTCGGCGCCGCGATCCCCGAATTCGTCACGCCGGAATTCGTGCGCTCGGAGATCGCGCGCGGCCGCGCGATCCTGCCCGCCAACATCAACCACGTCGAACTCGAGCCGATGGCGATCGGCCGCAATTTCCTGGTCAAGGTCAACGCCAACATCGGCAACAGCGCCGTGAGCTCCGGCGTCGCCGAGGAAGTGGAGAAGATGGTGTGGGCGATCCGCTGGGGCGCCGACACGGTGATGGACCTCTCCACCGGCCGCAACATCCACAACATCCGCTCCTGGATAGTGCGAAACTCTCCCGTGCCGATCGGAACGGTGCCGATCTACCAGGCGCTGGAGAAGGTCGACGGCGACCCGCTGAAACTCGATTGGGAAGTGTTCAAGGACACGCTGATCGAGCAGGCCGAGCAGGGCGTCGATTATTTCACCATCCACGCCGGCGTGCGCCTCGCCCATGTCCCGCTGACCGCAAGAAGAGTCACCGGCATTGTCTCGCGCGGCGGTTCGATCATGGCGCGCTGGTGCCTGGCCGGCCATCGCGAGAGTTTCCTCTACGAGCGCTTCGACGAAATCTGCGACATCATGCGCAGATACGACGTTTCGTTCTCGCTCGGCGACGGCCTCAGGCCCGGCTCGATCGCCGACGCCAACGACGCCGCGCAATTCGCCGAGCTAGAGACGCTGGGCGAGCTGACGAAAATCGCCTGGGACAAGGGCTGCCAGGCGATGATCGAGGGCCCCGGCCACGTGCCGATGCACAAGATCAAGGTCAATATGGACAAGCAGCTCAAGGAGTGCGGCGAGGCGCCGTTCTATACGTTGGGGCCGCTGACCACCGACATCGCGCCGGGCTACGATCACATCACGAGCGCGATCGGCGCGGCGATGATCGGCTGGTTCGGCACGGCGATGCTGTGCTACGTCACGCCCAAGGAGCACCTGGGGCTTCCCGACCGCGACGACGTCAAGACCGGCGTCGTCGCCTATCGCATCGCCGCCCACGCCGCCGATCTCGCCAAGGGCCATCCGGCGGCGCGCATCCGCGATGACGCGCTTAGCCGAGCGCGCTTCGACTTCCGCTGGCGGGACCAGTTCGACCTGTCGCTCGATCCCGACACGGCGCGAAAATTCCACGACGAAACCCTGCCCAAGGACAGCGCCAAGCTGGCGCATTTCTGCTCGATGTGCGGTCCGAAATTCTGCTCGATGAAGATCACGCAGGACCTGCGGAAGGAGGCGGAGGCGATCGCCGGCATGGAGGCGAAGTCGCAGGAATTCCTGGAGGCGGGCGGCAAGCTCTACGTCAGGGCGGCGGAGTGAAAGAGGCGGACATGAGGCTCGTCGTCAACGGCGAGCCGGCGCAAGTCGCCGCCCACGACCTCGCCGAGGCCCTTGTCGCGCTCGGTTACGAGGGCGCGGTCGTCGCCACCGCCCTCAACGGCGAATTCGTGCCGGCGCGAAAGCGCGCCGAGACGATTCTGCTGGAGGACGACAGGATCGAGATCGTCGCGCCTCGGCAAGGGGGATAGGCCCGGAACGCCTCGCCGCGCTCGCGGCGAAGCGCGATCGCGCAATGAGCGAAGATCTCTGGAACATGACGGGGGCGAGGAATTGGAAACGCTGGAGGTCTATGGCGTCGAGTTGAAGTCGCGGTTGCTGCTCGGCACCTCGAAATATTCCTCGCTCGACGTGATGGCCAAATCGGTGCGCGCGGCCGAGGCCGAGGTCGTCACGGTTTCCGTGCGCCGCGAGTCGAGCCGTTTTCGCGAGGGGCAGGAGTTCTGGCGCATCATCCGCGATCTCGGCGTGCGCGTGCTGCCCAACACCGCCGGCTGCTACGACGTGAGGGAGGCGGTGACGACGGCGCGGATGGCGCGCGAGATTTTCAACACGGCCTGGATCAAGCTCGAAGTGATCGGCGACCGCGACACCTTGGCGCCCGACGTTTTCGGCACGGTCGAGGCCGCGCGCATCCTCGGCGAAGACGGTTTCGAGGTGTTTCCCTATACGACGGAAGACCTCGTCGTGTGCAAGCGATTGGTTGAGGCGGGCTGCAAGGTCCTTATGCCGTGGGGAGCGCCGATCGGTTCGGGCAAGGGCCTCAACAATCCCTTTGGCCTGCGCGCGCTGCGGGCGCGTTTTCCCGACACGCCGCTGATCGTCGACGCCGGCATCGGCCTGCCCTCGCACGCGGCGGCGGCGATGGAGTTCGGTTACGACGCGGTGCTGCTCAACACGGCGGTCGGCGCGGCGGGCGATCCCATAGCGATGGCGCGCGCCTTCAGAGAGGCGGTCGAAGCCGGCTACGCCGCCCATCGCGCCGGGCCGATGCAGCCGCGCGACATGGCCGCTCCGTCGACGCCGGTCGTCGGCCAGGCGGCGCTGTCGTGAGGGCCGGCGCATGACCCTCGACCGCTTCTACCCCGTCGTCGACTCCGCCGCCTGGGTTCGCCGGCTCGTCGGCGCCGGCGCGCGGTTGATCCAATTGCGCGTAAAAGACAAGGACCAAGCTGCGATTCTTGACGAAACGCGCGAGGCGTTGGCGGTCTGCCGCGCCGCCGGCGCCGAGCTCGTCGTCAACGACCACTGGCAGCTCGCGATCGAAGCGGGCGCGCCCTGGGTCCATCTCGGCCAGGGTGATCTCGACGGCGCGAACGTCGGCGCCATCCGGCGCGCCGGGCTCAAGCTTGGCGTCAGCACCCACGACGAAGCGGAACTCGAGCGCGCGCTGGCGCTCGATCCCGACTACGTCGCGCTCGGCCCGATCTACCCGACGATCCTGAAGGCGATGGCGCATCCGCCGCAGGGCCTTCAGCGCATCGGCGAATGGAAGCGCCGCGTCGGCGCGATTCCGCTCGTCGCCATCGGCGGCCTCAGCGTCGAGCGGGGCGTCGCCTGCCTCGCCGCCGGCGCCGACTGCGCCGCCGTCGTCACCGACATCACGCTCAACGCCGATCCTGAGCGCCGCGCGCGCCAATGGATCGCGGCGACGCGCGCGCCGTGAGCGATCGCACGCCCGTCGCGCTGACGATCGCCGGCTCGGATTCGGGCGGCGGCGCCGGGATTCAGGCGGACCTGAAGACCTTCGCCGCGCTCGGCGTCTATGCGGCGAGCGCGATCACGGCGCTGACCGCGCAGAACACGCTGGGCGTCAGCGCGATTCACTTCGTCCCGGCGACGATCGTCGCCGCGCAGATCGAGGCGGCCCTCGTCGATTTCGACGTGGCGGCGATCAAGATCGGCATGCTGGGGAGCGCGGAGATTGTGGAGGCGGCAGCGGGATGCGTGCAGGCTTCGCGGAAACTCGCCCCGCCCCTCACCCAACCTCTCCCCGCAGGCGGGGAGAGGGGCGCGGCGGCGCGCGCTTCTCCTCTCCCCGTTCACGCCCGACAAACGCTTGCGTTTGCGGCGGAGAGGCAGGGTGAGGGGCGGGGCGATTGGCCGCAAGCCTATCCGCACCAGACGCGTCCCTTCCTCGTCTACGACCCCGTCATGAAAGCCTCGTCCGGCGACGCGCTCGCGGAGGCGGGGTTTGCCGAGGCGACGAAGGCGCGGCTGCTGCCGCTCATCGACTGCCTGACCCCCAATCTTGCGGAAGCCGCGGCGCTCCTCGGCGCGCCGCTCGCGCGCGACGAAGCGGAAATGGCGCGCCAGGGCGCGGCGCTGCTCGAACTCGGCCCGCGCGCCGTGCTGATAAAGGGCGGGCACCTCGCGGGCGCCGAGGCGGTCGATCTCTTGGTCACGGCGGATGCGGTGCGTCGCTTCGCGGCGCCGCGCGTCGCCTCGCGCAATCTGCACGGCACGGGCTGCACGCTGTCGAGCGCGATCGCCGCGCATATCGTGTTGGGCGCGTCGTTGCCGGAGGCGGTCGCCGCGGCCAAGGAATTCGTGCGAGGCGCGATCGAGCGGGGGCGGGACGCAAGGCTCGGCGCCGGCGCGGGGCCGCTGTTGCAGGGGCCGCTCCGTCCAGCGATCACCGGCGAGTAGGCGCCGGTGGACAGGCCGCTTGCCGCCCGTGCGCGCGCCAGTCGGGTTTGCTAGGGTCGCGCCGATGAACAAGCCGGAAAATCCCGCGGCGCCCGAGACGGGGCCGGCGACGAGCGGCCCGGCGCGCGCGACGCCGATGATGGCGCAATATCTGGAAATCAAGGCGGCCCACCGGGATTGCCTGCTGTTCTACCGGATGGGCGACTTCTACGAATTGTTCTTCGAGGACGCCGAGATCGCTTCCCGCGCGCTCGGCATCGTGCTGACCAAGCGCGGCAAGCACGAAGGCGAGGACATCCCCATGTGCGGCGTGCCGATCGAGCGCGCCGACGATTATCTCCACCGTCTCATCGCGCTCGGCCATCGCGTCGCGGTGTGCGAGCAGCTCGAAGACCCGGCGGAGGCCAAGAGGCGCGGCGGCAAATCGGTGGTGAAGCGCGACGTGACGCGCCTGGTCACCCCCGGCACGATCACCGAGGAGCGGCTGCTGGAGCCCGGCCGCGCCAACGTTCTTCTCGCCGTCCAGCGCATTCGCTCAAGCGAGGGCCGCGCGGCGTTCGGCCTCGCCGCGCTCGACATCTCGACCGGCGCGTTCAGCCTCAGCGAGGCCGACGAAGCGGGCTTGAGCCTCGAAACCGCCCGCCTGGAGCCCAGCGAGATCGTCGCGCCGCAGGCCTTGTTCGACGATTCCTCCTTTTCCCGCCTGATTGCGGAGACGGGGATCGCCGCGACGCCGCTCGGGCGCGACGCCGGCGACGGCGCGAGCGCGGAACAGGCGATTCAAGAGTTCTACGGCGTCAAGACGCTGGAGGGATTTGGGCGATTCACCCGCGCCGAGATCGCCGCCGCCGCGCTGGCGCTGCGCTACCTCAAGCGCACCCAGATCGACGCGACGCCGCGCCTCGCCCCGCCGACCCGGCGCGCGCGCGGCGCCGGCCTCGAAATCGACGCCGCGACGCGCGCCAATCTCGAACTCACCCGCACGCTCTCGGGCGA
>Ga0326727_10003100_pt1 | contig 54297 bp, 34 predicted proteins | sample MB2enrmetagenome_FD_207643 | JGI IMG/M metagenome (GOLD analysis project Ga0326727, IMG submission 207643) | Lab enriched peat soil microbial communities from McLean, Ithaca, NY, United States - MB29MY | ecosystem: Environmental > Terrestrial > Soil > Wetlands > Peat | place: USA: New York...
GGAGGTTTCCTGGCCAGAAAAGGAGATGGCGAGCCAGGCTCAATGACATTGTGGCGTGGCCTGGAGTGCTTGGGCCAACTGACTCTTGGCTACCAACTGGCCAAACTTTGTGGGTAATGCTCAGCCCTCCGGGAGAGGGCCAGGGTGAGGGCGTTCCAATCTCCAATTTCCAACCGCGCCCTTTGCAAAGAGAGTGGCAGAGCCGTCCCGGCTCTGTTGCCTGCTTTGAAACCCACCCCGCGCCCGTCAGCGCGTCAGAATCCAATCTCCAACTCCGGCAAAACGTTCCAAATCCGCGCCCCAGACGCGCTCACGAGGCTTGCCCATGACGACGTCTTGGCCACCATTCAGCGGCATCGGTCCGGTGATCAGAGCCGTCCTCCTTTTCGCACAACTGCAAGCCAATGTATCGCAACAGGTTGCATGGCAGATGCGCTTTTCCACCCCCGCGCGGCGTCCGACCGCCCTGAACTTTGAACATGCCTGCCAGGCGGAAAACTCCGGGCCGGACAGAAAATAAGTGACATTTTTATTTGCGTTCCCATCAAAACGTGGTAATATGGTCCTGTGTGGCGCTCAGGCGCCTGTTCTTTGAACAGTGGGCCGGGGAGATGGGGATGAAGGCAGAAGGCAGAAGGCAAAGGCCGGATCCTCTTTGCCGAAAACAAGACGACAGGCAAGAAAAATGGCCTGCCCCTATCTTTTTGCCCCCATCTTTTTGACTATCCGGGCCGGGCGGGGGCGCCTTTGAGGGTGGGCAGGGACGAGGCTGATTGAGCTTGATTTAGGTTAATTGCACTTAATTGAACCAAAAAAAAATAAAAAAACGAATGAAAGACATCCTGCTTTTTAAACTTTGCAGGCGGTGGCCTGCTGCGTACCCTGCCCCCTGAATGTTCGAGCCGAGTGAACTCTTTGACCTGTCCCAGACGGAACATGCCGCGCTCTTCGAGGGCTGCAAATTCGCCTGGGAGGCGCTGGCCAAAATCGCCCCCTACCTGGCCGCCCGCGCGCGCCCGCAATTGCTCAATCGCTGCGAGGGCACCGCATATATTGGCGAGCGCGTTTCCATCGGCGAGGGCACCGTGCTGGAGGACGGCGTGATGATCGTCGGCCCGGCCATCATCGGCCGCAATTGCCAGATCCGCCACAATGCCTACATTCGCCAAAACGTCCTCATCGGCGACGATTGCGTGGTGGGCAACGCGACGGAAGTCAAGAATTCCATTCTTTTCAATCACGCCCAGGCGCCCCATTTCAATTACGTGGGCGACTCCGTCCTGGGCTTCAAATCGCACCTGGGCGCCGGAGTCAAGATTTCCAATTTCAAGGTCTTTCCCGGCAACGTCACGGTCGAGATGGATGGCCGGCCCTTCGACACCGGGCTGCGCAAGTTCGGCGCGCTGCTGGGCGACCATTGCGAAATCGGCTGCAACGCCGTCCTGGCGCCGGGCAGCGTCATCGGCCGCGGCTCGGTCATCTATCCCAACGTGAGCTGGCGGGGCATCCTGCCCGAACAAATGATTGTCAAGTACAAAGCTGCGCACCAAATCGTCTCCCGCCGGGACCGGGGCGCCTGAGCCGGAGCCTGCCCCATGATCCGCATGGATGAACCGCAAGCCGCCGGGGCGCCCCCCGGCCTGGTGACGCAAATGGAGGAGATTTTCTCCCCCAAGGGGCTGTTGTCCAAATCGTCCAACTTCGAATTCCGCCCCCAGCAGCAGCTTATGGCCATGGCCGCCGCCCGCGCGCTGGAAGAGGGGAAAAACCTGATCGTCGAGGCCGGCACAGGCGTCGGCAAGAGTTTGGCCTATCTGATCCCCTCGATTCTTTTTGCCGTCTCCCGGCGCAAGAAGGCGATCATCTCCACGCACACCATCAATTTGCAGGAACAACTGATACTCAAGGACCTGCCGATGCTGGCGCGGGTTCTGCCCGTCAAATTCCACTTCACCATGCTCAAGGGCCGCCACAACTATTTATGCACCCGCCGCCTTCACAAGATCCGCTCCCAGGGCCGGCAGCTTTTCACCACCCCCGACCTGGCGGAATTGGAGCGCATCTGGGAATGGTCCCAAAAAACCGAGGACGGCAGCCTCTCGGACTTTGACCTCGAGCCTGACCTCAACGTCTGGCAGCAGGTCTGTTCGGAGCGCGGCTTGTGCAGTCCCCGGCAATGCGGACACGGCTCGGACTTCGTGAAGGAGGCCGGCGGCCGGCCCTGTTTTTATCAAAAAGCCCGCAGCCAGATGCTGGCGGCCGATCTGCTGGTGCTCAATCACACCCTCTTTTTCACCCTGCTGGGCGCGTTGGAGGAGGAACCCAAGGGCGGCGTGTTGATGAAAAACGACTTCGTCGTCTTTGACGAGGCCCACACGGTCGAGCGGGTCGCTTCCGGGCACATCGGCCTGGGCGTCACCAACGCCCAAGTCCGCTACGCGCTCCAGCGGCTTTGGAACCCCAACACCCAAAAGGGCCTCCTGGCCGTCGTAGGCCGCGGCAAGGTCAATCTGGTGGAGGAGGCGCTCAAGGAATCGGATAAATTCTTCGCCGCCGTCGAGAAGGCCTGCGACGTGATCGCCGCCGCCCGCGAACGGAGCCAGGCGCAGCAGCGGTGGGCGGAAATCCGCGTGCGCCATTGCGACGTCGCGCCCGACACCGTCACCCGGCCCCTCCAGCGCGTGCGCGAGGAGGTCGCCGCGCTGATCAAAACCGTTGACGACAAGGACACCGCGCAGGAGCTGGCCGAGAGCAACCGGCGCATGGAGGAAGTGCGCCTCCAGATCGCCCTTTTTTTGAGCCAGGGCGCGCCCGACCACGTTTATTGGGTGGAGCGGACCGGCAAAACGCAACGCAACCTGGCTCTCCACGCCGCCCCCATCAACGTGGCCGATTTCCTCCGCGAGCGCCTCTTTAAGACCGAGACCTCCGTCATCATGACCAGCGCGACTCTGGCCGTTGCTTCTGATACGCCAAGGGTCCCCAAATCCGGCGCCGCCCAATCGTCGCCCTTGAACTACTTCGCCCGGCAGGTCGGCGGGGAAGAGGCCCAACTGGTCCAGGCCGGCTCGCCCTTCGATTACAAGCGCCAAATGCGGATCTTCGTCGCCGGCAAGATGCCCGATCCGCGCGACCCCGGCTACCAGGCCAGCCTGATCCATTGGATCGGGCATTTCGTGCGCATGACCCACGGCAAGGCCTTCGTGCTGTTCACCAATTTCAAGCTCATGCTCGAAGTCGGCGCGCAAATGGAGCGCTTCTTCGACGAACTGGGCGTCGAATGCTTCGTCCAGGGCACCGGCACCCCGCGCTCTCTCATGCTGGAAAAATTCAAACTCGACGTGGATTCGGTCCTCTTCGGGGCCGACAGCTTTTGGCAGGGGGTGGACGTGCCGGGGGAATCGCTTTCCAACGTCATCATCACCCGCCTGCCCTTCGCCGTGCCGGACCATCCGCTGATCGAGGCGCGCATCGAAGCCATCGAGGCGCGCGGCGGCAATTCTTTCATGGAGTTTTCCCTGCCCGAGGCCATTTTGAAATTCCGCCAGGGCATTGGCCGGCTCATCCGCGCCAAAACCGACACCGGCATCGTCGTCGTCCTGGACAACCGCATCCTCACCAAACGCTACGGCCAGTCCTTTCTGGCCTCCATCCCGGAGTGCCCGGTGGAGGTCATCTAAGGGTCCGTGCAAAAATAACTTCGGATAATGCGGCGCTATTCAAACATAATCGTGGTGACTCTTGAAAGTGCAATCTGGAAGGCCATTGACAATCGGTCATTGAAAATTTGTCATTTGCAATTCAGTCCCGCATCCCCAACTGCTCAATTGCCAATTACAAATTTTCAATGACCAATTGTCAATCAACGCTTTCGAACTCTCACGCGTTCCGAAACGGGTTTGGTCGAAAGGGCACTGGCAGAACCGGAAGTTGTTTCTGCGCGGCCGCTAAACCGGAGGCTATCCTAATCCTAATCTTAACGAATACTAATTGAATTCCGCCCTCGCCGATTTCGCTGCGTCGAAGAAAAACGCTCCGGCTTTTGGCCGCGGCGGCGCGTGTCAACAAGAGCTTTTTTTCCGCCCTCTCGCCCGGGCCGGGCGAGCCTGAAATCCACCTGCTTCTTGAACGTGTCCACCTTGCACACTTGCACGGTGACTTTGTCGCCCAGGCGGATGACGCGCCGTGTGCGGCGGCCGGTGAGCTGGTTGCGCGCCTCGTCAAACACAAAAAAATCATCCTCGACGGACGACAGATGCACCAGGCCGCTGAGGCCCAGGCCGGAGACGTCAACAAAAAACCCGAAGTTCCGCACGTCGGTCACCAGCGCCGGATAAGCCTCCGGCCGGCCGGACTCCAGTTGGGCGCGCAGAAAGGCGAAGAGCTTGACGTCCTTGCTGTCGCGCTCGGCGTCGGCGGAGTTGCGCTCTGTTTCCGAAACGTGCTGCGCCAGCGGCTGGAGCGCCGGCGGCGCGGCCTTCTGGTGGTCAAACAAAGCCCGATGCACCACCAGGTCGGCGTAACGGCGGATGGGCGAGGTGAAGTGCGTGTAGCGGGCCTTGCTCAACCCGTAGTGGCCCAGCGGCTCGGCGGCGTAGCGGGCGCGGCGGAGCGACCTGAGAAATCCGATCTTGAGCGCCGCGCCGATCGGCAGGCCGTCCAGGCGGTGGAGAAGTTTTTGGACTTCGGGCCGGTGGCTCAAATTGCCGCACGGCACGTTGTGGCTCAGGACGTCCTGCCGGTATTCGTGCAGGCGCGCGTCGCTGGGCGGCTCGTGGACGCGATAGAGGGCGGGCCGGCGCAAGGCCATCAAGCGCCCGGCGACCGCCTCGTTGGCCAGGAGCATGAATTCCTCCACCAACTGGTGCGAGACGTCGTTCTCGATCTTCTCCATCCGCAGCACGCGGCCGCGGTCATCGAGCCGGATTTTGGTTTCCGGAAAATCCAGCGCCAGCGAGCCGGCCCGAAAACGCGCGCGGCGGATGTGCTGCGCCAGCTCGTGCGCGTGGCGGAGCATTTGCTCGATGGGGTCGCCGGAGCGCGGCCCTTGCAACACGGCCAGGACTTCCTTGTAAGTGAAGCGCCGCCTGGAGCGGATGACCGCCGGGTAAAACTTCACCTCCAGCGCCCGCCCTTCGTTGGAGAGCAGGAACTCGACGCATTTGGTCAGCCGGTCCACGCCCGGCTTGAGGGAACAAATCTCGTTGCTCAGGTCCTCCGGCAGCATCGGGATGACCCGGTCCACCAGGTAGGTCGAATTGCCCCGCCGCCGCGCCTCCTCGTCCAGCGCGCCTCCGGGCCGGACGTAGTGCGAAACGTCGGCGATGTGGACCCAGAGTTTCCACTGCGAGGCCCCGTCGCGCCGCAGGCAGATCGCGTCGTCAAAATCCTTCGCGTCGTCCGGGTCAATGGTCACCACGCTCTGTTCGCGGCAATCCACACGTCCGGCCCGTTCGGCGGCCGGCGGCTGGCCTTGCGGATGCGTCCGCGCCAGCGCGGCGGCGTCATGCAAAGCGCCTTTGGGAAAATGCAGCGGCAGGTTGTAGTGGCGCAGGACCGAAAGCATGTCCACCCCTTCGGCGTCGGGGGCGCCGAGGACTTCGACGATCTCCCCTTCGGGATTGGTGTGGCGCGATTCCCAGGCCTTCATTTCCACCACCACTTTGTCGCCCAGGCGGGCCGGACGCCCCGTGTCCCGCGCCGGCGGCACGTAGATGTCATGCGGAATGCGCGGGTCGTCGGGGATGACAAAGAGAAATTGTTTGCCGCGGCGCAAGGTGCCGACGATGCGCGAGCGGGCGCGTTCCAGAATGCGTACCACCGCGCCGGTGGCTTCGGTCGCCGGGCCGTGGGCGATTTCCCGCCGCACCAGCACGCGGTCGCCGTTCATCGCCGTGCCGGTGGCGCTTTCGGGGATGACGATTTCGGGCAGGGCCGAATCCTCCGGTTCCAGGAAGCCTTTGCCCTGGCGGTTGACGCGGATGCGGCCCGGGACCAGGCCGGCCTGGCGCGCTTGGATGTAGCGGTCGCCCTTGGTGCGGAGGACCTGGCCGTTCTGTTCCAGGCGGCGGAGGGCCTCTTGCAACGCGGGTTGCTGCGCGGCCGGCAAGCCCAGGCGCAGGATCAATTGGCCCAAGTTGGACGGAGTGTAATCGCTCCGGCTCAACAACCGTAGAAGCTGCGATTCCATGCCTATGCGCTCACCGCGGCCAGTTGCTCACGCCCTTGCATCAGGTATTCCAGGTAGGAGCACAACCGCGCCTTCATTTCGGCGCGCGCCACGATCGCGTCTATCAAACCGTGTTCGACCAGGAACTCGGCCGTTTGAAAACCCGGCGGCAATTCCGATTGCGTCGTGCTCTCGATCACGCGCGGCCCGGCGAAACCGATCATCGCTCCCGGCTCGGCCAGGATCAAATCGCCCACCGCCGCAAAGCTGGCCATCACGCCCGCCATGGTCGGATTGGTCAGCACGCTGATGTAGGGCAGCCTGGCTTGGGCGTGATAGGCCAGCGCCCCGCACGTCTTGGCCAGTTGCATCAGGCTGAACATCCCTTCGTACATCCGCGCGCCGCCGCTGGCGGCCACGATAATGAGCGGCAGCCCCTTGTCCGTCGCCGCTTCGATCAAGCGGGTCAGCCGTTCCCCCACCACCGAACCCATCGAGCCGCCCAAAAACCCGAAATCCATCACCCCCAGCGCCACCCGGTACTTGCCCATCCGCCCGATGCCCGTGCAGACGGCGTCCTTGAGATTGGTCAGTTTCTTGTAGTGCTCCAGTTTGGCCGTGTAAGGAGAGACGCCGGTGAACTTGAGTATATCCACGCTCTCCATCGAGGCGTCGCTCTCCTCGAAGGAGCACGTCTCCACCAGCGCGTGGATGCGCTCGCGGGCGCCGATGGGGAAATGGTGCTGGCATTTGGGGCAAACCTTCAAATTGGCGTCCAGCTCCTTGTCGTAAATCATCAGGCCGCACGTCTTGCACTTGGTCCAGAGGCCCTCGGGAATCTCCCGCTTGCGCGAGGGCGCTCCGGCCATCTTGGGCTTCTTGAGGAAACTGGTTTGCGTGTCCCCCGACGGGGGTGTGACGCCGGGTTCGCCGTTCTCCAAGCCGAGGGTTTTCTTGTTAAATGTAGTTGTGGCCATCAGGGACCTCGTCATTTCATTATTCACCGCCAAAACTGCCTGCCTTTAGCAAAGGCCCCTTCTGCTGTCAAGTCCCGCGCGCGACGGTCCACACGCACACGTCACCCGCCCCGGCCTGGCGCAAGGCCCGCGCGCACGCGCTGGTCGTCGCCCCCGTTGTCATGACATCATCCACCAAAATCACTTTTTCGCCATTCAATTTTGCGCCTCTGGCCGGGGCGAACGCGTCGCCCACGTTGGCCGCGCGCTGCGGGCGGGTCAGCTTTGTCTGTGTTTCCGTGAATTTGACACGCCGCGCCAGTTTCCCGTTCACCGGGATTCCCAGCGCGCGCCCCAGCCGCCGCGCCAGCCGCTCGGCCTGATTAAACTCCCGCAGCCGCGCCTTGCGCGGATGCAGCGGCACCGGGGCGATGAGGTCCCATCTTTGCGCGGCCAGCGCCGGTGCCGCCTGGCGGGCCAGCAATCCGGCCAGAAACGGCTCGAACCAGAGCGCGTGATGATATTTGTAACGATGAATGACATCGAGCATCAGCGCATTGGCCGTCACCGCCGAGCGGGCGAAGCGGAACCCGAATTCGACCTCGGCGCAATTGGCGCATTGGAACGGCTGGCTGATGTCGCCCTCATAAGGCAATCCGCACCGCTGGCAAAACGGCGGAGCAATGAAGCGCACCCCCGTCCGGCATTTGCCGCCGACGTAGCCCTCCGCCGCGCCCGCCCGTTCCAGTCCGCAAAGCTGGCAGACGGGCGGATAAAAGAAATTCAACAGCGCGTCCAGCGCCGTCTTGAGCAACGCCGTCCCCGGCAGGCCGGGCGCTTGCGCCATGGCAGTTTCCATGGGTCAAGTCTAAGGTGCAAAGATCAAAGCGCAAGGACCAATCTGAAGAAAGCAGTTAAAGCCACAGATGAACGCAGATAAACACAGATAAAAAAAAGTTGCGAAAACAGCAGGAGTTGCTTAACGGGCGAGAAACGCTTTTCGGAGAAATCTGTGTTCATCTGTGTCCATCTGTGGCCTCCGTTTTTTCATAATATCCAACTGCCGATTTCAGCGTCAATTGCGCGCTTCTTCCTTCATCCTCCTTCCTTTTCACTGCGGGGAGGTGACGTAGAAACGTTGGCTGTAATTGGAGGCGTTGGTGTCCGCGAATTCCGCCACTCCGTTGCTGTCCGCCACGATGCTGCCCAGGTCCAGCCAGTTCATCAGGTCCGCGCTGGCCTGAAAATCGAAGCTCTCCCCGTTGGTGCCTTGTGCCTGCAGCAACACCGTCCCATCCGACCGCCGTTGCAGAATGACCGCCGAGTACTTGATGGTCACGATCTCCGTCCCGCCCGCCGCCGTGGTTTCATAGCCGGTGACATAGACGTTGCCATTCTTATCCACCGCGATGGCATTGCCCCCGTCATCGCCGTTGCCCGGCCCATTGTAACGCTGCAGCCAGATTTGATTTCCATTCGGCCCATACTTGATCGTCACAATGTCATTGCCGGAGTTGGTGCCAGGAGAGTAGCCGGTGATATAACAGTTGTCGCCGCAATCGACGGCGACTCCCAAAGACGCACTCGATCCGGTAGCAGGTCGTGGATAGTCATTAGTCCACATTGGCCAACCGTTTGTATTTAGTTTGAAAGTACCGTAGCCTAAGCCGAATACGTCATTATATATGTACGGGCTCTGACCCGCAACCAATGTTTCACATAACTGATCTACAGCCAGACCGTATAATTGCCCATTTACATTGCGAATTAAATCGTAATCTACCCATGCTAAGGTTCCATCAGCAGCGTACTTGAAAACCGTAAAAGGTTCCATTTCCACAAAGTTCACTCCAACATAAATATCCCCCACGACATCGAGAGCAATCCCTCCAACCTGCACCAGAGCGCCGCCCGATGCATAACTGGTTGTCCACAGTTGACTGCCGTTGCCACCATATTTTATAATGAGCAACTCATAATCGACGATCCCTTTCTCGCAGGAAAATGGATAGGATCCCGCTATGTAGATATTGCCGTTTGTGTCTGCGACAATTGCCTGACCTGCTACGTCTCCACACGACGATGGGAATGTATTCAACCATAAGTTTGTTCCAGATGGATTTAGCTTAACTGTATTAAAGCTCGTTCCAAATCCGGTGACAAAGGCATTCCCGTTCGTATCAATCGCAAGCCCAGAGCCGGCATACGGTGCCATCCACAGTTGGTTTCCATTCGAATCGTACTTTATGGTCAAGGCGCTGCCGGTTATGATCACGTTGTTGCTATGATCCAATACAAGACTAGAAGGTGTAGCTGACGGGTAGTTGGTTGAGTCGTACCTTGCCGCCCAAAGTTGGTTGCCGCTAGGCGCGTACTTAATGGTCACGTAACCAAGGTTGGAATAGATGTTCTGAGAAAAGCCCGTGACATAAATATTGCCACTTGAATCAAGGGCCATTTTCACCGCCTGATTGGTGCCGTTGGGAAAGCCGTTGTTGTAACGCGTTACCCAAGCTTGCTGAATCTGCGCCGACCCGTCGTGGCCAAACAAAGTGCAGGCTATCAAGGTTAGGGCAACGACAGACCGGCGCAGGTTCAAGGTTCCAGGTTTAAGGTTCAAGGTTTTCATAAACGTCAATTTGAAATGTGGACCGCACATGAAGCCGGGTCCAAGAAGGGTGGCACGACCGTTTTATTTGTCCCCGACACGTAGGTATTTTGATTCAAAAACCAGCCAAAGCTGTGGGTGAAATCTAGTTCGACGTGGAATGATACGCCTTGGTTGAAAATGTTGGTGAAAATCGAGGCACTTTGCAGCGTGCCTCCACCAAAGGCAGACCCGATGCCGCGATAGGTCGCCCCGCTGAAATCGTTGGCCAGGATTATGGCATTGGTACAGCCGGGGCCGTACATGAATCCGACCGGGCCGGAAACAAGCGTGTTGCCGCAGACGTTGGCCGCCGTGCATAAAGGGGTTCCTGACATTTCAACATTTTCTTTGTCTTTGTTCATAGAGCCTTTGAGTGACCGATTTCCAAGACCCCATCCGCAGCCGGGCACAAATCCATTTGAGCGGCATCGTCGTTTCCCGGCGCAACCGCCCCGCCAGCGCGATCTTCATCGGTTCGCCCTTGCGCCGCAAGGCCAAAGCGCAGAATGCCCCATCCAGCCACTCTGTCAACCGACAATGCTGCAATGTGAGGAACCCCTCTATGTTGCCGCGCCGAAAATCAAGTTGCCTGAATCTCTTTCACCTCAACTTCCAATTCGAGAAATTGGGGGCCAAGATGACGTCATTCGAGAGAATCTCACCAACGCCGCGGCTACCGTCGCTTGAGTCCATGTTCTGGATGTTGTTTATGGTGGCGTATGACCGTGATGCGGATGCCGTCGGGGATTTCCCGAAATAGGAAATGATAGGGAAAACGCCTCAAATTGACCCGCCGCCGGTCTCGCACTTCGAAATGAAAACGTTGCGGGTTGGTGACGGCCCGCTGGATGAATGAGTTTAATTCCTCCCAAACTCGTCGCCCAGTCGGTCATTGATGCTGTCGTAGTGGCGCAGAATCCGTGAAACATCTCCCTGAACAGCCGGGTGGTAAACCACCTTCATTGGCCTCTTTGCTCTTGGACACGGCGGACGAACTCTTGATGCGAAATCGCGGTCACCTGCCCCGATTCCATTTCCCGTTCGCGCTGTTCAACTTCCTCATCCGTCACGTCCGTTCCCGGCGGCGGCAACGTGTCGAGGAGTTTTGCGGCCAGCGAAGCGCGATCGAGATCGGGCAAGGCCAGTGCTTCTTGTTCAATTTCCACAAGTTTCATCATGCTAACATACAGATTTCCGTGCGCGCCTGCAACTGCGTTTCAAGGATCCTCGCTTAACGAGCTGGAGCGAGTTTTTGCCCCGCGGTAAAGCGACCACAGGCCCGACTTTGCGCCACTGCAAGTTTTTCCCATGAATCCCCTCCCTAATGGCGGGGGCTTTGTTTTGACAATTGCGATAGCAGGAGTAGGTTGCGGCGGTTGTCTTTTGCAGCCGGTGACCGAGTCAGATGGCGCCAGGAGCGCGCGTCCGGGGAAGCCGGCCCGCAATATTGATGCGAAAGGAAGGTTATGAAATTCTTGAATGGTCTGGTTGTGGGAATCATCCTCGGCGCGGCCGGGTATTGGTTTCTCCAATACAAGGCCCAACAGCATCCGGAATCGGAGCAACGCTATGAGAAATCGGCCGCCCAGGCAGGCGCGGCCGCCGGCGAGGCCGCCCGCCATTTGTCCGACGCCCTGGCGGCGAAGCTGGAAACACTCGATCTGCGCCGGGACGAAATCAAGGACGAGATGGCGCGCAACGGCAAGATCGTCCGCCGCAAAGCGATTGACCTCGGCCAACAGGTGGCCGATGAGGCCGCCGACGCGCGCATTATAACCGCCATCAAGGCCAAGTACGCCGAGGATCCAGACTTGTCCGTTTGGGCCATCTCCGTCTCAAGCCATCAAGGTCACGTCGCTCTATCGGGAACGGTTCCCACTCCGGAAGGCGTGGGCAAGGCCGTCGCTCTGGCCCTGGAACCCGGCGGCGTGCAGGACGTCACCTCGACACTGGAAATCAAACCGAAGGAGTAGGTTGTCCCTTGCTGGGAATGGCGGGTTGGGCTACCATTAAGGCGTGAGATTTGGAGGTCTAAACCGTTGGCTGGGAAGTTTGGCGCTTGTATCGCTTCTTTTCGCAGGCGCTCTGGCGCGCGGGGAGGACAAACGCATCCACCTGCGCAATGAACTCATTGTCACGCCGGCGGGGCAAAAATCTCCGATGGCCGCTGGCGGTGAATCCATCAATGGCAGCCGTCTCTTTCTCATCCAATTCCAGGAGCATCCGCTGGCGGCGCAGCGGGCGGAGTTGCGAACGTTGGGCGTGGATGTGCTCCGATATGTCCCGAACGACGCCTTTATCGCCCGACTGACCAACGCATCGCCGGACCAGGTGCGGGCGTTGAGCTATGTCCGGTGGGTCGGGCCGTATTTGGCCCGGCACAAGATTCACCCGCGCCTGAGCGCGGCCTGGCAGCGAACCAATGCTCCCCTGGCGGTGAACATTTTGCTCTCGCCGCGCGCCACCGTTGGCGATATCGCCGGGGTGCGCGGCCTTTTGGAATCGGTCGTCTATGAAAGCCACTTGCGCCAGGGCGTGATTGTGCGGGGCGTTCTGGCGCCCGCCGCGCTGGAAAAGCTGGCCAACCTGGAGGCCGTCCTTTGGATCGAACCGGCGCCGCGCCGCAAGCTGGTGGATGAAGCGGCGTCCAAACTGGTCGGAGGCGACGACGGGAAGGTCGCCACGCCCACCGTCACCGAGCAACGGGGATTTGGCGGCCAGGGGGTGCTCGTTTGCGTGGCCGACACCGGATTGGACACCGGCAACACCAATACCATGCACCCGGATGTCCGCGGCCGGGTCACCGGTTTCATTTATTACCCGCCCCTGACCGACGGTTCCGACGGCTACGGACACGGGACGCATTGCGCGGGCATAGTGGCGGGCAACGCGGCGACCGGGGAGACGGACCCGTATTCCGGCGCGTGGTATGGCTTGGGCGTGGCCGATGGAGCGAGTCTGTTCATTGAACGCATCTTCGACGCCAACGCCAATGAGGTCAGCCCCGCCCCCAGCGATGAAACCCTGACGCAAGACGCCGTGCGTAACGGCGCGCAAATCGGCGCCAATAGCTGGGGCAACGACGTGCAGGGCGAATACGACACCGATGCCTCCCAATTCGATGAATTGGTGCGCGACGCCGATTCGGTGACGCCCGGCGACCAGCCCTACATCCTGGAGTTTTCCGCCGGCAACGCCGGTCCCGATTCCCAAACGCTGGACAGTCCTGCCAGCGGCAAGAATGTCATCGCCACCGGCGCATCGGAAAACGCGACCAACTACTACGCCGAGTTGTATGATTTGTACGCCGACGGGCCGGACACGGTGGCCGATTTCTCCAGTTGCGGCCCGTGCGAAGATGGCCGCATCAAACCCGATTTGATTGCGCCGGGAACCTGGATCGCTTCGATGGCCTCGTCCGCGGCGACCAACGAAGCGGCCATCGCCTGGACGGTGATAGACAGCAATTACGTTTATATGGGCGGCACCAGCATGTCCGGCCCGGCGGCGGCGGGCGGGGCGGCGGCGTTCGTGCAATACTATCTGAGCACGCACACCAACGTGATGCCTTCGCCGGCGCTGGTCAAAGCCGCGTTGATCAATTCGGCCTCGGAATTGAACGAAGACGACGGCGGGCCGGGGCCTATTCCCAACATGCAGGAAGGCTGGGGCCGTGTGAACCTGACCAATCTGATCGAATCGCAGCGCCAGTTCCAGTATGTGGACCAGACCGTGTTGTTGAGCACCGGCGAGGTCTATCAGCAGCACACTTTTGTCGGCCAGTCCAACCAATCGCTTAAGATCACGCTGGCCTACACCGACGTGGCCGGTTTTCCGGGCGCCATTCCCGCTTTGGTCAACGAATTGAACCTGGAAGTCGTCGGCCCGGACGGAACGCTTTATCGGGGCAATCAGTTTGCCGATGGGGAATCGGTTCCCAACCCAGTCTCTGTGGACAGCCTGAACAATGTCCAGGCCGTCCATCTGGCCCAGCCGCTGCCGGGGGATTACCTGGTCCGGGTGCGCGCGGTCAATGTGGTCGAAGATGCGCGGCTGGACATTTCGGCCATCGTCCAGGACTTCGCGCTGGTCGCTTCCGGTCCGCTCCTCCCGCTCAATGAAGGGGAAGTGCTGCTGGATCGGACCAATTACACCGCTCCCGGCACCATCAATGTGGAAGTGCTCGACGCCGGGCGGGCCGCCAGCAATACCGTCACGGTCCTTTTGAGCAGCACGACCGAACCTGCGGGTGAGCCAATCATCCTTGAGTCCACCGGCGGTTACGGGGTGTTCACCAATTCCGTCGCCACCCTCGTGGGAAATGCGGCCTCGAACGGCCAGTTGGGAGTCCACAATGGCGACGCCATCACGGCGGCGTATGTTGATTCCTCCGGTGTCACGCAGACGGCGTCGGCCACGGTGGTGCTCAAGCCGCCGGTCATCAGTGCTGTCAGTACGAACATTGATTTGGGCGTCCTCACCGTCACCTGGCAGACGAGCGAAGCGGCCGATTCGGTCATTTATTACGGCACCAATCAGAAGGCGTTGACCCTGGTGGCGTCCAACGCGACGCTCACGACCAGCCATGCCATCACCCTGGGCGATCTGCCCGCCGGCGCCACCTACTACTTCGTCGTTGTTTCCACCGACGACGCCGGCAACACCGCCACCAATAACAACTCCGGCGCTTCTTACAGTTTCGTGGCCGTGGCCACGCCGCCGGTGCTGCTGGTGGATGATTACGACGATGCGGCCGAGAGCACCAACGGTTCCGGGGTGATTGACGCCGGGACTTACACCAACGCGCTGGCGGCGACCGGATACGGCTTTGCCTATTGGAAAGTGCTCGATCGCGGCTCGCCCGCGCCGGCCAATCTGCAGCCCTACCGGGTGGTGATCTGGCGGACGACGGACGACATCATCAATTACACCGGGACCAACAACACGCTGACGCTGGCGCAACAGACAATGATCCAAGATTACTTGAACAGCGGCGGCTCCTTCTTCATGGCCTCCATGGGCATATTGAGCCAAATCGGCGACGTGCCCTTCCGCGCCAGCGTCCTGCAGGTCGGCGGGTTCGTGCAGAACCCGGACCCGCCCGCGCCCTGCGATTGCGACGAGTATTTTGGCGTGCCCTCCTTCACGGGCGTGCCGGGCGATCCTGTGACTTCCGGCATGAACGTGACACTGAATTATGCCAATTACCCGAGCTTTGACGATGGGTTGGGCGATGTCTATGGGCCGGACTTTGGCGACACCTTCACGCCCACGACCAACTCCACCGCCATCGCCTTCGAGCCTGTTTCGGGCAAATGTTGCGGCGCGCGTTTCCCGCCCACCGGCGTGAGCAGTCCCGGCCGCGTGGTCTTCCTTTCCTTCCCGTTGGACACCGTGCCGGAGAGCGGCCCCACGCCCGACAACGAAACGGCGTTGCTGCTCAACGTGCTCAGTTTCCTGGACCCCGGCGGCAAAGGCATTGGCACCGTGACGTTGAACCAGAGCGAATACTCGATTCCGTCGCTGGTGACAGTTGAAGTCGGCGATTCGACCATCGCCGGCGCCGGCCAAACCCAAGTGACATTCTCCAGCAGTTCATTTACCAATACGGTTGTGGCGACGTTGAACGAGACGGCCCATGCGGGCCTGTTCAGCGGGTTCATCGCGCTCGTGGCCACAAACACCTCCATTCCCGGCCAATTGCGCGTCCGCAGTGGAGACACCCTTGCCGCCAGTTATTTCGATGCCTCGATCAAAAGCAACGTGCTGGCAACGGCCACGATTGATACCAATCCGCCCGTCATCACCGATGTCGCGGCCGCCACCAACCTGGACAGCGCGATTGTGACGTGGAGTACATCCGAGGCGGCCGATTCGCTGGTGCAGTACGGCCAGGGAACGATCCTCGGCCAGACCGCTTACAACGCCCAATGGGTCACCAGCCACTCCGTCACCTTGAGCCAATTGCTGGCCAACCACGTTTATTACTTCCAAGTCGTCAGCCGCGACAGCGCCGGCAATGCCGCGACCAATGACAACCAGGGCGCTCTTTACAGTTTCACCACGCCCCCAACCCTGCAGCCACCGTGGTTCGACAACCTGGAATCCGGCGCCAAAAACTGGACGGTCGTGCCCGATACCACTTCCGGGTTGGGGTCCACCCTCAATTGGACGCTGGGCACGCCGGACAACGGGCTGCAAACCAAGGCCCATTCCGGTGTCAATGCCTGGGGCAGCGACCTGGACGGCGGGCAAATTCCCATCTCGGCCTCCAGTTACCTTTACAGCCCGCTCATTGACCTGACGGGAGTCAGCCAGGCGACGCTGACGTTTTGGGACTGCTTCGATTTTTCGGAGTTTTTTTTCGCCCCCTACTATTATGAGCAGGGGCAAATCCTCATCAGCACCGATCCCAGCACGCCTCCAGGCAATCTGCCGGTGGCCGTTGACTTTAGCGGGCTGGTTTCGGACAACTGGGAAATGGAAACGGTGGATTTGACCCCGTATGTCGGCCAGCCCATTCAAATCGTCTGGGACTATTTGGCCTTTGAAGGCGGAACCAGCTACGGCTGGTTGGTGGATGACGTCGGCGTCACCAGTCTGACCGCCGGGGCGGGCGGAACCATTGTCGTCTCCAAGAACCTCGGTTCGGGGACTTTTACGCTGACCGGACCCATCAGCCGAACCGGCTCCGGCCTGGTCACCACCATTCCCAACGCACCGCCGGGCCAGTATGTCGTGCAATTCGGTGACGTCGCCTTTTATTATACCCCGTCGGCACAGACCAACGCGCTGCTCTCCTCCGCCTCCAATGCCCTTGTCTTCACCGGGACCTACACCTTTCCGGACGTCAACAGCAACGGGATGTCCGACCTCTACGAACAATACTACTTTGGAACCGTTTCGACCAATCGCACCCGGTTCACGGACACCGACGGCGACGGCATGTCGGATTACGCGGAATTCATTGCCGGAACCAATCCGACCAACGCGGCTTCCAATCTTCGCATCATCCGCAGCTTTGTCAGCAACGGCGTGATGACCGCGCAATGGTCCGCCGTTCCCGGCCGGATTTACCAGGTGCAGACCTCGACCAATTTGCTGGACTGGTCGCCCGTCTCCCTCTGGCTGCAGGCCTCCGGCAGCCCGATGACCTGCACCTGGACCAACGCCAGCGACCGGGCGCGCTGTTTCCGCGTGGAAGTCCGCCCCTAGCGCCGGGTAGGGCAATGGGCCAGTGACGGCGGGGCGGGGAAGGGTGGGGTCGCCTCGCCGAGGCGACCACTCCGGCAAGAACCTGCGGACGGCTCGGCGAGCCATCCCTACCCTCCGCGACTGACGCATTACGGCATCGGTTTCGAGCACCCGAATCATCAGCAACATGCTCGATGGCTCACCCAGAAGGCGGGCCGGGGAGGAGTTTCAGGAAGATACCCACCTTTCCCCCTCAAAACACCCGTTGCTCCGTTGCAAGCGTTGATAATCAAGCAGTTAACCCGTTGCCTGACCCGTTGCAACCCGTTGCTCAAAGCCGTCGCAACGCCGAAGTCGTTAAGGATTGGGGTTTCGGGCACAAAATGGGCCAAAAGTTTTGTCACCGGGAAGGGGGGGGTAGAATTGGTGAAAAGTGCGACTGGCCTTGACCAGCCTTGACCAGCCTTGACCCGGCGCGATTTCACGCGCCTTCTGGCAAGGCCGCAGGATAGATGACGAAAGAGCAGCCGCCAAAAAGCGCAAGAGGCACAAAAAATTGGACAGGATGGGGAGTGGATAAAGAGCGGATTTCCTGTCCACCAAAAGTTCAGGCGCGAAACCTTAACGCGGCAAGCCGCAACCAAGAAAAGACGTTTTGGACAGGATGAACAGGATTCACAGGATTGTTCTCAAAATGCTGTTCATCTTGTTCATCCTGTCAATTCTGTTCTGAAGATGGATGATTCTGACAGACTGCAAAGAGGGTCCAGCCCTTGCCCTCTTCCTTCATCCTTCAGCCTTCACCCTTTTGCCCGCGGCCCCTTTCCCGCTGCAAAATGTCAAAGAACAGGCGCGCGGGCGCCCTACAGATTCCATATTACCACGTTATTATGGGACTTCAAATAATAAATGCAAAAAGTTTTTCCACGCCAAAGCAGTTTCCATGCCGGGCCGCGAATTTTCCGGCGGCTTTTTCCCGCGCAGAGGCACAACGCTGCAAATACCAATTTGCTGGGACTGACCCACCGGCCTTCCATGACATCAAACAGAAGGCAGGGTTCCTTTTGGCAATACTTTCTCGTTTATATCAAAAGTCATGAGCCTTGTTTTCAAAGACAAGAGGTCCTGATCCTCTGCTTTTCCGAGAGCTAGAAAAAAACTTAAGATTGCAATTAGTTCTGCTAACACTATATGATAAGTCACACCGATTTTGGTAAGAAGTTGTCCGTGGTTCAATGAGGCAGGATCGGAATGCACAAACGCGCAACACTGCATATAAGTTAAATCGAGTGACGGTTGGAAACGTTGTGCTTCCGAACGACTCAACGCCTTTGGGTCCCGAAATTTTTCTCGTTCGACAACTTTGCCATAGGCCCATTTGCGACTCATTTGGTCACACCGTTTTTTTAACGTTTTCAGGGTTGACGTATCTTTTTTTCCCAAAGTGGCTTTCAGAGCTGGAAGATATGCTCGATCACGAGGCAGGAAATTAGATTCATCGGAGGATAAATCCTTGAATGATTGGATGACCCTTACCACATAGTAGTCATAGCCAAGATGCATCAATTGGATAAGCTCACTCGCACGGTCCTCGCGATCTTTCCCTGTCACCGCGATAATGTGGTTGGCCCTGGCTTGAGCTTCCAAGCAGGTTCGCAGAAGAGCGACCGGAACATTAAGCGGTTGTCTGGCATCTTCCATCAGAATCAACGCTCCGTCCGCAAAATTAGCTGCTTGCCCTGCCAAGAAATGGGTTGCATTGATTGAGACCACGGAGGTCGGGCAAGCCTTGATGGCTTTTGTCTCCCTGTTGTAAAGATCGAGGACTGCTTGGTGAATCGATTTGAGTTCTGGATTAACATTATTCATCGTTGTCATTGCGCGATGATGCACCGATTCAGAGAAGAGTCAAGCTCGAACTTAAGTTTCAGAAAAATCAGTCGGAGGGGTCACACCATGCTTTTGCCCAATTGTGCAAGGTTTTAAGCGAGCAGGAATTGGGCGACGGCCTTGCTGGCGCGTTCCCGGAACGCCTTCTGTCCAACACTCATCAATTTCAACCGGCTCGCTTTTCAGGTTGCGGAGTTTGTCGTCCATGAACTCGGCGCAATGCTCGCCAGCTGTCTTGAGGATGTTGAGCACCGTCTTTTTCTCCAGACCGCTCAGGCGGCTACGGCAACTTTGGGCCTCTAACACCTTTTGTTGTGGCCCCCCGGTGTTATCAGCACTGCGAGGCCTTTTGTTTACGTGGAAAAAATACGTTGAAAATCTATTATTTCAAGGAAGCCTTATTGCCAATTGTTCCATGAACTCTCTCACGTCATCAAGAATGGCCAAAGCGTGTTGAGCGCCATAATCTCCTCTCGCGTGACAGACGGTGTTCCGAATGTCCTTAAACTCATTTATCTTCACCAGCATCTTGTTGCAAAATGTTCGGATTTCCTCCTGTTCCCTCTTGTTTTTCCCAGCGCCTATGCTTTTTTGCTTTAATTTCTTTTCGATCTTCTCAATCATCCTTTGCCACTCAGCAAATTCAAGGGGAGTCCTCCTTATCCACACTCGCAATCGTCGGGCTATCCTGATTAGGCCGAAATTGGCAACGCACATCAGATGAAAAACGGCAGCATTGTTTAGGTCGGCGGCAATGCAATTTCCTGCCGCTCTAATATCGGCTACGGCTTCTGGAAAGGATTTTGCAGCATCTGGGTTAAGGAGATCATCTCGTTCAAAAAATGGAGCTTTTAGGCGGGGGATGCGGGTGAAAACCCTCTCATCCATCTCCGTTTTTATTGTGGAAATGAGGTTTTGAAGCAGATTATTGATGCTCACCGAATCAGTGCCTTGGTGATTTATTGTCTGCACAAATTGCCCAAGCTGATATGAAGCGTGCTCCAATTCAAGTTGAGAGCATATAAACTGCAAATCAGTCGCAATCTTGCGAAGATGTATGTGGTCATCTGAGGATAGAGAACGGTGCTTGGTGGCTGGGTCATACGCAGATGCTTTGCATTTTGCGACTATTTTTTCAATCTCCACCCAGCGGGGAAGAACGTCTGGCAAAAACACTTTAAACATATCCCATAGGCTGATTATCTGCCGTCGAGCATGTTGCTGAATAGCGGCGATGGCAAGCGGTTTTTCCTCGCCAAGGATGACGGCCTTTTGGTTCTCAGTGAGCGGGGGTGTTTTTTTCATAAAATGAGGTTGATTTTGCGGCCACTTTGGAGCATATCCGCATTATGAACTTGCGCGTCAAAATGTATCGGTACAATGGCTATTCGCCTTTTCCCTCCAGCATGATTGACAAACATGAAATGCCGCGCCGTTATCAAATTAACGACATCGTCAAACGGTTTTTAAAGGACGTATGCCCCATCCTCGGTTTAAGCAGCAAATGGAACAATTGTTTTGTCCTGGTGCCCACAGCGAGATTGAAATCGGCCATTCAGGCGCTTGATGGAAGGGTTTTCCAAAAACAAGGCGATCCCGCAACCTATTCTTTGCACGCTGACGAATACAGTTCAAATGACTGGAAGGCACCCAAAAATGTTGGATGGAAGCAAAATATGGCGCACGAAATTGGACGTCGGCTCAACGGCGAGGCAAGGTGGGTGGACAATTCGGCATATTCCTCATGGAGTGGATATAAATGAATCAGGAACAGTTCACGGCGATTGTGAAGCAAGCTCAGGTGCGCTTCGGCTGCACCGAGGAACAGGCGATGCGGCTTGCAAGGTCGTTTGCCGCCGACGTGGGCAACGGCTTGAATGTCGGCAGGGTATCGGGCGAGACGGGACTTGCGACCGTGCGTTTTCCAGACGGAATCAATTGGAGCGCAATGACCCCGGCCATCCGCCTTGTGCGATTTCTCCAACATATTGAGGCGATGGACAAGCAAGATTTGGGAATCTCGCCCCGGTGGCAGCCAGAGCTAACACCCGAAATTGATAGCTGGTTGCGAAAAGCACCCGAACCGTCGGCAAAGCCGATCATTCAAGAGGGACCATCAAACCCGCCCGTATATGTGCCGGAGGCATTCAAGCGGTGTCGTTTCTGCGGCAGGCCAGCGGTGCCTGGCTCAGACCTCTGTTATACCTGCGAATCGGACTAAAACATCATGGCCATTAGGCGGAAAATCCTTGCGGGCGAAAAAGGACAAAGGATCCTATACACAGGACACAGGACACTTTTCGGCCAATGAGTCAGAAAGGGCAAAGAGTCAGTCCTATAATTATGACACTTTTGACCAATGAGTCATCAATAAAATAAGAACTGTCACAATTATAGGGTGACCCCAGATCCACATTTCATTCAAGCGGGCACGCCAAAACCGGTCGGAATTCGCCATATTCCGCAAACTCCCAATACACCTCTCTGAATCTTTGCTTAGGATTAAGTTTTGCCGGGTCGCAGATGAAGGTGAGTTGCAATTGAGTCTCGGTAGCTCTAAGGAGCGCAACTTGGTAGGCCGCCCCTTTTTGGCGTGCCAACAACATTTCGCCGTCGGTCATGGTGAAGGGCTCGTTTAGCCTTGTAATGGATTTGACATCAACAAAAACTTCCTCACCTTCCGGGTTATGCCCCTTAAAATCGCATCCGGCCTTTTGCCCGCTTACATCAACGAGTTTCCATCCTAAACTGCGCAGCCACTTTAGAACTACTCTCTCCGCATTTTGCCAACGCGGGCCAAAGCTCGATTGCGGCTCCGGCGCGGGCATAAATTTCTTAATCCCAGGTTGAGGCAAAAATGAACGTTGAATGGGAATACTTCCGGTTTCATTGAGCTTGGTTTCTACCTCTAGCACTTTTGTTGTGGCCGGGTCATACACCACCTTCAATGAATCCTCTTTAACTCCCGAAATCCGGCTATCGGGTCTCGTCATGGCTGCAATTTCCTCGTCTGTAAAGCGTCGTCGCCCGTTTTCATCCCGGTTGTTCGCCAAACCAGCGAGAATTGTTGCGGCATGAATAGCAAGCGCACGGGCTTCTTCCCGATCCGGCGTGGAAGCCGCCTTCATTTCCAAAGTTGCTTCCAATTCGGAAGGATGAACCTTTTTGCCAATTTGGGACGCTGGTTCCGAATCTGAAGCACAACTTAGCCGTCTGGCGTCACGTACCGCGAGCTGTTGGGCTTCGTACTGCTCAGGAGTCAGATATACTCTTTCCCACGTCTCTTTTCCCTGCTGAATTCTCTCGCAGATTTCGCGCAACTCGTCAATTGCGTAGCGCCTCGGATTCCTCAGAACTTTAGCCGCATCGGCCACGGCAGGATGGTCCAAGGTTATCAGCTTGTTTACTACGCTGGCCGCGCATTCCAGCACTTCTGTTGTGTTATTGTCGTAGTCCCATTCGGAAATTTTCCAAACGGCCCCTTCGCGAGCCAGAACGTACGCCGAATACGCTTTAGCGCACATATCCCCGTACAGCGAACGGCGGCGAGGCTTCTGCTTTTCAAAATACTCTGGGTCTTTCAGACAAATTGCGCAAATAATCTTGCCCGCGACTTTCTTAGAAAGAGAGTGGCGTCTTTTTTGAGCGTCACCGTCATCGGTATTGATAATTCGGGCTAATCTCTCGAATTCCTTCGGCTCGTCTTTTTGCAGATTTTCGATTTGGGCAAACGTCAAGTTTTCTGGTGTCTCGTTCATAAAGGCGATTCTTCGCAGGCTGGCCCTGTCTGGGGAAGGCGGTCTGAAAAGGAAATCCGTGCCAAAATGATGCGGGGCGCACCTACTCACGCCCCGCTACAGGCACTAGGATGCCCTCAGAGGAACGCGTTCGGCACGCCCGATACGGGCGCGCTTCAAGCGCCATCCTGTGGTTACGAATTCGCGTTTCGTGACAGACAGCGGCCAAAGTTCGCAGATTGTTTTGATGGGTGAAGGTTATTTTCGCATTGATTCACGTCTGAACGCTACGATTCAACCAAATCCCCCCCGTGCTGCAAGACGAAAAGAATGCCAGCGGGCGTCATGGCGATGTCGTAAACGACGTTCGCGCGGCGGCGCGGAATGCGCGACGGATGACACCTTTTCGGATTGTCGCAGGGGTCAGCCCGTACGGTTGGCTTGTTCCGTTCCTTTTGCCATCGGAATAGGGCCGCATGGACAGTTTGGCGGCGCGACAAACGGGCGAACGGAAATGAAATGGGGAAATTGGCTTTTTGGCTCGCCCTCACCCTGACGCTAAGAGCGTGTTTTGAAAATGGTAGCGCGACCGTCCCGGTTGCGAGTTTAAGCACCGTCGCGGTGCGTTGTCCCCCGGGATGGGGCGGCGGGACGCCGCCCGAACTCGCAGGCGAGACGCCCGCGCTACGGTGGGTCGGCGGCCATCGAAGAAAACTCTCAGACACACTCCAAGCCGTTTCAGGCAGATTGGCTCTCCCAAAATGTCCAAACTCCAGACCCTCTCTTGCAAGCGAAAGAGGGAACAAATTGGCGGGCAAGGCGGCGTTCCTGGGAATTGTCCAAAAATCGAGTTGCGCACCCTGCCGCCGGGTGGGGCAATGGGCCAGTGACGGCGGGGCGGGGAAGGGTGGGGTCGCCTCGCCGAGGCGACCACTCCGGCAAGAACCTGCGTACGGCTCGGCGAGCCATCCCTGCTTTGACTGACGCACTACCGCGCAGGACGGATTTAAATTGCAATCAGCATTTGGATTTGCTAAATTGCCTGTGATGGCAAAGCGCATGACTGCTGGCTTATCATGGAGGAGGCTGGGAAACGTCCGGGTGGCGTCGTTGACGTGTGCGCTGATGGTTGTGCTTGGTAATGCTCTTCGCGCCGCTGATTCGGTTCTTCCCGGTTCCCCATCCTCAAAGCCGGCGGCGGCTTCGCTGGATTATCAGGAAACGGAGTATAGCGCAATCAACTGGGGCGTTTCCCTGACGGTGCGGACAACTCCTTTCAAAAAAGAGCCGGTGGCGGCGGCGGGCAAGACCATTCGCGGCGTTTTGAATTTCGGGGCCGGTTCAAGTAATTCCATTGCCCTTCTCTGGCAGCGGGATGCGCGGAAACTTTGCCTGGACCTCAATCGCAACCAGGATTTGACGGACGATCCGGCCGGCGTGTTTGTGGCGCCAGAGGCGCGGCCGGTTAATTACCAGACGTTCCAAAATGTTCGCCTGCTGTTCGACACCGCTTCCGGCAGGTGCCCGGTGCTGGCGGACATCACCCTCTATGACTTCGGTATCCAGCCAAATTGTTTCGTCGCGGTGCGCTCGTTCTGGCAAGGCAAGGTGACGTTGCAAGGGCGGGATTGGCAGGCGGGCATCGTCCAAGATGTCTCGAACCCATCGGGCTTCTTCGAGAACAGCCGGTTGCTGCTGCGCCCGTGGGAAAAACGAAACCAGCCGTTCAACACTGGCGATGGTTTGCTGGCCACTGTTCCCTTCTCGCGAAAACTTTTTGTGGATGGCCACGCCTATCAGGTGGAGGGGATTGCCGGTGCGCAAAACGGCCAAGCCGCGCCCTCGCTCCAATTCACCGAACAATCCGTGCCGCTGGGCGAAGTGAACGTCACCGGCCAATTCATCAGCCGCCTGGTGCTGCCGGGCGGGCCGTATCTGGTCATACTGGATCGTCCGGCCGGCGTGGTGAAAATTCCGGCCGGCAGCTACAGCCAGCCTGACATTCTGCTGGAACGTAATGGCGCCCAGGCCTTCGGCCGTTCGGGTCTGGGGCAACTGTGGCAAGGCGGCTGGCCGATTTCCGTGAGCGACAAGACACCGGCGGTCTTGAACGTGGGCGGGCCATTGACCAATTCCGTCTCCGCCGGCCGCCACGGGCAGGATTTGCGTCTGGATTACCAGTTGGTCGGCGCGGGCGGGCAAACTTACCAACTGGTTCGGCAAGACCGCTCCAAGCCGCCGGAGTTCGCCATTTACAAGGGCGAAAAAAAAATCGCTTCCGGGTCTTTTGAGTTTGGCTGAGGCGGCACCTGTTCGCACTCATGGCGAGTGCCTCTGACCGCGGCCGGCAAATTGACCATCGTGGCTTCATCGGATCTCGGAGCGCTCGGACCGAGGGAAGGCATCGCGGCTTCATCCGATCTCGGAGCGCTCGGCTCGACGGAAGGTCAGCCGGTCATCTACAATTGGGTGCCGCTCGGCCTGGGGCCGCTGGTGCTGCCGTGGCTGGCCATTCTGGGATTGCTCGCCTTGAAACCGAATCGTCGCGCGGCAGCGTGGTGGATTTGGCTGCCGCTCGGATGTGTGATCGCCTTTACCGTGGCGCTGCCGCCCGTGCTTCCATCGGGCGCGAGTTTTGCTCTGGATATCATCGCCGCGCTGGCGTTTGGTCTGGGCGCCGTCTGGCTGCTGTCAGATTATCTCCGCCGGCCGCATCGGTTTGTGACTTTTCTCTGCCTGCTACTCGCCTTGGCGGCTTTCAGTGCGCTGGCCTTTGTACCGAGACAAGACTGGGATTTCTCGGCCGAAATGATGGTTTCCGGGATTCTGCTGGCGGCGGGCGTCCTGGTCAGCGCGGCGGCGTTGAGTCTTGTTGGACTGATTTGCCGCGGTCGTTGCCGCCGCGTCGGGATTTATGGCTGGCTGCTCATCTTGCTGGTCGCTATCTGGCTGGTGATCGCCGCGCCCTTCTGTGTGTTTGCGTTGTTGACCTCTGGCGGGCCGGGTGGGTGGAGCGATTTCATTGCGCCGGTTCTCGGGGTGGTGATGGTCCAGTTCGCCACGATGCTGCCGTTTTTGATCCTGTCCTCGGCCAGTCCGTTTTACCGCGAACGGCTCAAGGCGCTGTTGCGCCTCGAACCGGAAACGCCGCCGATGATCGCGCCGTTGCCCGATGCCACGTTGAAAACTTGATGAAAGTTCCCGGACAATGGTGGTTGGCATCTGTGCTGTTGGTCGTGCTGGGTTCGGGTCATGCTCTTGGCGCGTCTTCCAATGCAATGACAATTCCCTTGGAGTACCAGGAGACAAGTTACCAATTCCTGTTCCGGAACATTCCCATCGAGCATCGGTCGGTTCCATTCCCAAAGGAGCCGGCGCCGGCTTCCGGCCCTGTCGTTCGGGGCCTCTTGCATTTCGGCGACAATCCGGGCAACGCCATCCCTTTCCTCTGGCAGCCTCGCGCGACTAATCTCTCCCTCGGCCTGAATGGCACCCAGGATTTGGGCGGTGATCCGGCCCGGGTGTCTGCCGGGAAGGCTCTGTGGTCGGCGGAACCGAGCTTCATCATCCAGATGTTCACGAACATCCACCTCTCTTTTCCCGCCTCGTCCGCCGGCGCGCCGATGCTCATGGACCTCCATTTCTGCCTGGACACTGCCCGGCGGCCGGGGCAACCGCTTTGCAACGCGGCCTTGCGCTCCTGTTGGCAAGGCAAGGTGACTTTGGACGGCCATGATTGGCAGGTGGGGCTGGTGCAGAATATATCAGACGCTCCAGGCTCCTTCCGACACGGCCAATTGTTGCTGCGTCCCTGGGAAGAGTCGAATCGGCCCTTCTACGCCTTTAGCGAGGGGAGCGACACTTACGCGATTCCGTGGGAAGGGCAGAACTGTGTCGTGCGGGCCTCCGACGCCTTTGCCTTTTCGCCCAAAGTTTTCTTCGATGGACACGCCTGTCAATTGGATTGGAGCGCCGAGCCGCAAGGCTGCGGGGATAAGCTGGCGTTGCAGTTGACTGAAGAACAAACCGCGCTGGGCGAATTGCGCATCACCGGCACCTCCATTGAACGGCTCGTCCTGACAGGAGAGCCGTACGTGATTGTCCTGGCCCAACCCCCGGCCAGCGTCAAGGTCCCCCCCGGCCGATACCACCCCTACCGCGTCTGGCTCAAGGAAGGCAAGACGCGGGCCTACTTCAATTTCGGCCTGCCGCAAAACGGCAAGGTGAATCTCTTCGAGGAAATCACAGGGGCCAAACTGCCCGTGTTGAGCTTGCCCCCGCCTGAGCAGGCCATCGTGGTGGATGTTCTGCGGCCCGCCCTTTTGGCCGTTGGCGGGCCGTTGACCAATGGCGTCTCCGCCACCCGTCACGGCCGGGATTTGATGCTCAGCTACCGGTTGATCGGCGCTGGCGGTGGAGAATACAGAGTGTGGCAAGGAACCAACAGGATGAGTCCGCAATTTACCGTCTGCAAGTCGGGAAAAACGATCGGGACGGGCAATTTTGAATTTGGCTGAGGCGGCTTCTGCTCGTACTCGTGGCGAGTACCCTCCAGGACAGCAGGCAAACTGCAAATCGCAGCTTCGTGGGGTTTGGGCGGCTTGGGCGCCACGGGCGGTCCGGCGGTCTCTTGCGACTGGACGGCGGAGGGCGCGATGCCGCCCTTGCTGCCGTGGCTGGCCATCCTGGCTTTGCTGGCCCTCAAACCCAATCGCGGTTGGTCCGCTTGGTGGATTTGGCTGCCCTTGGTGGGTTTGGCTGCCGGGTGGCATTACTTGGAACTGGGGATTGAAAGCTCCAGTGCGGATCTGCCCAAGGGGGCGTTTGACGTTCTGTTCGACATTCCCGTCGCCATGGCCTTTGGGCTGGCCGTGCTCTGGTTGCTGCCGCCCTGCCTTGGCCGCGGCCATCGCCTCAGCGCTTTCCTCAGCGAGTGGTTTCTCTTGCTGGCTTTCATCCTGTTCAGCTTTGCGGCCCTGGCCGGCTGGAACCAGGGAGCGGAGCCGATCATTGGCCTTTTGGACCCGCGACAATTTGCGGCCACGGCCGGCGTTGGGCTGATGGGGGCGCCGTTGGTCGTTCCGCTGGCGCTGCTGGCCTCGGTGGTCGCCGCGGCGATGGCTTTGGGTGGCCTGGCCTGTCGCGGGCGCTATCATCCGTGCCGAATCTGTCTGCGGCTTTTCCTGTCCCTGGTGGCAGTCTGGTTTGCGGTGGCGGCGGCGCTGCATTTTCTGTGTCCGGCGGCTTCGCTGTTTGGCATCGAGTTTGGCATACTTCTTTGCCTCGCGCTGTTCATGGCTGGATTTACTTTCGCAATGCTGCTCCCGTTTTTGGTCCTCTCCTGGGCCAGTCCGTTTTACCGCGAACGGCTCAAGGCCTTGCTGAACGTGAAACCGGAGACGCCGCCGGTGGCGGCGCCCTTGCCGGATGCCAATTTGAGAGCTTGACCTCAATGAACGATAGAACGATGGTGACTTTATGAATCCTTCCAAACAGTTGATTCTGGCGGGAATGCTTCTCGCCGGCGGCGCGTTCGCCCAATCCGAGCAATGGCTCCAATACCACACCGGCACCGAGGGCCGCGCCTACCACCAACTAACGCTGACCACCAATGCGCCCGACGGCGTCGCCCTGCCCAAGCTCAACGCCCGGCCCTATTTCGCCCGCTGGCTCACGCCGATGGACCCCGCCGGCGGGCGCTGGCTCTGCCTGGACCGCTCGCGCAAATCCGGGCCTTACGACCGCCTGTTTATTGACAGCTCCGGCAATGGCCGGCTGGACGACAAAACGCCCGTCCTGGCCCGCCTGGACTCCTACATGGCCTATTACCCGGCGACCCCGGTTGTCTTCAAGGGCGAGGACGGTCCCATCACCTATCATCTCATGTTCCAGTTCTATCAATACGATAAGAACCCCGCCCAATTGATCGCCATGTCCGCCGGCTGGTATGAAGGCATGGTCAATTTCGACGGCGTAAAAAAGCGCATCCAACTCATTGACGGCAACGTCAATGGCGCCTTCAACGACGTCGCCTCCGATCCCTATTCCAGCGACCGCGTCCAGGTCGAGGGCGACCCGACCAGCGAACGTTTCCTGGGCCGGATGCTCGAAGTGGACGGAAAGTTTTTCCGCACCGAAGTGGCGCGCGACGGCGCGTTTGTCAAAGTGCAAAAAGCGGATAACCTCACGATGGGCCAGGTGCGCGTGCCGGAAAACATTTCCGAATTCGCTGCCTACGGCGAGAACGGCCATTTCGTGCGCAAACCCAAAGAGGGCCAATTGACCCTGCCGGCGGGCCAGTACCGCATCTTCCACTGGACCATCAACCGCAAAGATGACAAGGGCGCGGCGTGGACGCTTTCCGGCTCCAGTTTTCCTCAAACGGCCACCTTCGAGGTCGCCGCCGATAAAACCGCGTCGCTGGAAATCGGCGAGCCGGTGCAAGCCGTGCTCAAGATGACCGAGAGCGCCAAGCGCCAGCTCGACTTCAGCCTTCAATTCGAGGGCCGGCAAAAGGAATCCATCGAAATGCTGCGCGAGGGCCAGCGCCCCCGCGGGCCTAAATTGATGCTGGCCAACGCCAGCGGCACGGTCTGTTATACGAATACTTTCGAGTTTGGATGAGGTGGCGTTTGCTCGCTCTCATGGCGGGAGCCTAAAAATGTTCAGCGTCCCTTGGTGGGCAGCGTCAAAATCTTCAGCCCGTTCGACGTGCGGTCAAGCCCGATGACGCTCGAAGCGAAAAAAGCAGATTGATCATTGCATGAAAATGACACGGCGGTTCCTTCTGGTTTCCGCCGCTTCGGCGCTCTTGGGCGTGCCCGCGCACGCCCAGATGTCGGGGCGGTCGGTTTTAACGGCCATAAATAATGCGGCGGACGCCGGCACGGGCGCAAACACGCAAAAACTCAAGTACGCCGGAACGGTCACAGACGCCGCCGGTCATCCCCTGGCCGGCGCGACGGTGGAGTATTGGCGTTACGAGGGAAATCAGTTCTCGGCGAATCCTCTTGAACTAAAAGAGCGAATTACCACGGAAACCAACGGCGCTTTTGAATTCCAACGGTCGCAAGAGTTTGGATTCCTGCTGGCGCGAAAGCCGGGACTGGCCCCGGCCTGGAAACAGTTCAACCAGCTCTTTGGTTCCGGCCCTGAGAAGGAAGAAACATTGGCGCTGAGTCCGCCGGCGGTGCTGGCAGGCTCGGTGGTGGACGAAGCGGACAAACCTGTCGCCAACGCCGAGGTTTCCGTCGCCATGGCCATCTCAGAATTTTCTCAGGAAGAGGGAGCGCGGAGTTTTAATTATCTCATTGGCAAACCTGCGCGCGATTGTTTCACCGCCCGAACCGACGCCGCCGGCCATTTCCGCATCGGGAATTTTCCCACCAATGCCACGGCGGCCCTGGCCGTTCAGGCGACGGGAAAAGCTCTGCGCCAATCAGAACAGAATTTCGCCGGCTCTGAATCGCTGCCTTGGCGCGCCGGCCAGGAGGACATCAAATTGGTCGTGGAACCCGCCGGCAGCATCGAAGGCAAAATTATTGTCGAGGCCAGCAATCAGCCGCCGCCCCTCGCCCGCCTGACGTTGCAGCCCGATGGGCCGCGCTTTTACGGTTTCGGTGATCGTGAGCCGGCGTCATCCGGCGCGGACGGCGCGTTCCACATCAGCGACGTGGCCGCCGGTTCCTACCAGATTCATGCCGTCTTTGGAACCAATGCCTCTCCGGAATGGGTCGCGGAGCCGGTTCCCGTTTCCGTTGAGTCCGGCCAAACCATACGCGGCGTGCAAGTGACTGCCGCGCGCGGCGGATTGTTGGAAGTGGCCGTAACGGGACAAAACGATCACAAACCGCTGGCCGACGTCATGGTCAACGCCTTCAAGCAGGGTTTTCAATCCGCCGCCGCTTCCGACAGCAACGGCATCGCCCTTTTGCGGATGCCACCCGGTGATTATCAGGTTATGGCGTACCGTCAATCCATGCCCGGAATCCAGAACCAGACTCCCGCCAGCGTTGAAGCCGGCAAAACCAACCGCGTGGAGGTCGAAATGGCCGCCCCGAAAAAAATCACCGGCATCGTCCGCCAGCCCGACGGCCAGCCGGCGGCGGGGTTGCAAGTGAGATTGGTGGGCGCTTTTGGCCCCGGACGGGCCGACGTCAAGACGGATTCCGCCGGCAAATTTGAACTGGAATGGAACCCGCGCCGTTTCGGACAAAACGACGCAAGTGCCTGCGTTCTGGTACGGGACGTCGAACACAATCTGGCCGTGGCGCAGGACATTGACGAAGACACCGGCCCGCTGGACCTGAAACTGGCGCCGGGAATCATTCTGGCCGGCCGGGCGGAATCGGGCGGCAAACCTGTCACCAACGCCACCGCCGCGCTGATTTTCTGGACCGGCAACAGAGGCATGCACCTCCCCGGTTTGAGTCGCGGCGCCAACACGCCGGGCCATTTTGAAATCCCTGCCATTCCGCCCGGACGCAAATACGGTCTCGTGGTTTCCGCGCGCGGTTACGGGCAGAAGTCCCTCAACGATGTCGCTGCCTCCGCCGAGGCCGGCCGCATGGAACTCGATCCTTTTGAGCTTAAACCCGCGAACCTCACTCTGGCCGGCCAGGTCCTCGACGCCGACGAGAAGCCCGTTTCCGGCGCCAACGTGTCGTTGAATGGCGATGACCAGCCCAACGGCAACATGACCACCGACAGCAAGGGCCGCTTTCACTTCCAGGTTTGCGAAGGACAAGTTCGCCTCTTCGCCAATTCACCCCGAGGCGGCGGCTTCGCGCAATCCACCGCCGAAGCGGGCGACACCAACGTCGTTCTGCAACTGGGCCAGACGATGAATGCCGCCCCCGGCGCCACAACGCATAAACTCAAAGGCACGGTGGCCGACGCCGAGGGCAATCCCGACCCCGGCGCGCAGGTGTCGGTGTTTCCATCCTTCAATGGCTCGCACTGGACAAAGACCGACACCAACGGCGCCTTCAGCCTCACTTGGTCGCTCCAGCCCTGGCAATTGCAGAATTCCGGCGGCGCGCTGCTGGTCGCGCGCGACTCCGCCCGCAACCTGGCGGCCACCGAAGAGTTGCCGGAGGAAACGACCAACCTCGAAGTGAAATTGAAACCAGCGCTGACCGTGGCCGGGTTGGTCAAAAATGCGGACGATTCTCCGCTGGCCGGCGCAGAAGTCGGTATCTGGCTCAAAGCGGGCAACAGCTATGACCAGTTGGACGAGAAAATGGCCGCCTCCGACCCCCGGGGCGCCTACGAAATCAAGTGCCTGCCGCCGGACGCCTCCTATATTGTTTTCGCCTCCGCCAAGGGCCACGGGCGAAGCCAGCAGCAAGTGGCGGGCGATCAGGACACAAACCGCCTGGAACTTTCGCCCTTCGTCCTCAAGCTGGCCAACCGTCTCCTGGCCGGTCAGGTGCTCAACGAAAATGACAAGCCCGTTTCCGGCGCCAACGTCTCCTTGAACGGCGACGACCAGCCCAACGGCAACATGACCACCGACAGCAAGGGCCGCTTTCACTTCCAGGTTTGCGAAGGACAGGTTCGCCTTTTCGCCAATTCTCCCCAAGGCGGCGGTTTCGCCCAAGCCACCGCCGAAGCCGGCGACACCAACGTCGTGATCACCCTGGGCGCCCAGCCGGGGATGGCCCCCCAGGCCCCGGCCCGCGCTTCGCTCAAAGGCAGTCCCCTGCCCGATCTGGCCGCGGTCAATCTCACCGCCGACGCCGCGCCAGCCGGCCAGCCGCTCTTGTTGTGCCTGTTCGACGCCGGCCAGCGTTCATCGCGGCACATCGTCCGCCAATTGGATGAGCAGGCCGCGGCGCTGCGCCAGCAGGGCGTCACCGTGCTGGGCATTCAAGCCGTCGTCACCGGCGGGGAAATTTTCAATGACTGGAAAAGCTCCAGCCCGGTTTCCTTCCCGCTCGGGCGCGCGGCGGAAAAATCCGAAAAAACAAAATGGGCCACCTCCGTTCCCGCCCTGCCCTGGCTGATCCTCACCGACGCCCACCATCGCGTCATCGCCGAAGGTTTCGCCCTCGACGAGTTGGACGCCCAGCTCAAAAACCTGCCCAAGTGATTTCAAGTTGAATTCTCCAAGCGCCAGCGTAAATTCCGCCCATGCCGATTTCATTGGATCAAATCGTTGAACAGACGCGCGAGTTGCCCTCCGAAACCGTGGCCGAATTGGTTGACCGCATCATGCTCGCCCGGCATGGCGACATCGAGCCATCCGTCGCGGCCGCATGGAAATCCGAGACAGACCGGCGCATCGCGGAGATTGAAACCGGAGAAGTCAAAGGTGTTCCGCTCCAAGAATCGCTGGCGCGCGCCCGCAAAATCGCCGGCCTGTGAAATTCCTGCTTCACCCTGAAGCGGACGAAGAATTGGCCGGAGCGGTTCGTTATTACTCCGAAATTTCTCCCGAACTGGGCGTGCGTTTTTATCACGAGATGGAACGATTGTTTCGCGAAGTCTGTGCTGACCCGCAGCGCTTCCGCAAATTTGATCCACCCGCGCGGAGGCATTTCGGCCGCGATTTTCCCTACGCCGTTATTTTTCTGGAAAAGTCCGATTACCTTTGGATTCTCGCCGTCATGCACATGAAACGGCGTCCCGGTTATTGGCGCCAACGGCTCAATTGAAAAAGTGCGGATGCTCCCCCCTTTCGGTGTCACCCATGCGGTGAGCACGCCCTCATCGCCGACCCACCGTCCTTGGGTAGGGCGTTGCTGCCGCAACGCCCAAATTCCAAATGTCTTTGGCTGGCTTTTATGCAGGAAAAAGGGTCGTCCTATAATTGTGGCAGTTTTCATTATTGATTCAATCGCGACGGTCCGGCTGGATCAGCTTTTCTTTCAATTTCTCCAGATTCCGGCCCGCCTTTCGCGCCATCCGGCTCACTGCTTGGCTCACCCGGTTGAACGCTGACAATCCTTATCATCGCCAAAAATCTTCCGGCGTCGCTTCCCCCACGCCATCACGTGAAATAGCAAGCCCGCAAATTCAATTCGAACCGCAGGGGTCAGGGCGCGGGCTTTAAGCCTTCCCAACGCACTGCCCACGAACCGTCGTTGGGAAAGCCCGGCGCATTCCCATTCGGCGCGCCATCCCAGCCTGCGGCCATCATCGCCACGGCATAGAGCAGACCGCCGTTGCCGGGCAAATACGGACCGGGTCCGCCGGTGCAAATGCCGCGTTCGTCGTAATGATTCTTCACCGAGGCATTCAGGAGCGCCTCAACAGCCAACTCAGGATCGCCCACACGGGCCGCAGCCATGGCCATCCAGGGAAAATCCCAGCCCCACGTCGCGTCCCAATTCCATCTCCGGCCCACCTCCTCCACAGTCCGCCGGGCCATCGCGTGATCAAGTCCTTCAAAGGGCGGCAACATCCCGGCGATCCCGATGTTGTCAACGTGGTCAAAGGTCCGGGTCGTGAAAGTGTCGGGCCGATCATCGCTGAAGATATAGAGGCCGTCTTTTCCCGGCAAGGGCGCGAGGTGCTTCGCCACATCATCCCAATCGGCCTTGCGCTCAAGGCCAAGGCGCAGTCGCCACTGTTGCGCCATTTCCAGTCCGACGCGCCAGTAGGCCAGCTCGAAAATCGTATTCCTTCGTAAAGGACTCACGGCGCCTTCGCTCGCAGGCCAGACGGGGTCCAGATTGTATTGACCGGTCGCCGAATCCCGCCGCGGGTAATCCGCCATGAAGTCGGCCGTGCCGAAAACGATATTCTTCCACTTGACCAGTGTTGCCGGCGTCGGATGAAGCCGGTAATCAAGCTCTGCGAAGAAAATCGGGTGCGGCTCTTTCCAGAGCAGCGCCATCTCGGGGGGGAATCCATCGTTGTTACCGTCGGGGCCGGTCGTTTTGGGCCACATCAAGCCCTTGTAATCGAAGTTGTCGGCAATGGACTTTGCCACCGGGGCCACGCGCGAATAAATCGTGAGCGCTTTTTCGGCCCGCGACCACCGATCCCAAAGAGCGTAGTGGGCCAGATGCCACCAGATCATTTCAAAGTGCCACTTGGCATGCCAGGGATCCGTTCCGGTCAGCCCAACTTCGGCCGGCGGATTTTCGCCCGCCGATTGCGCCGCCAACTCGTATTGGGAAAGCACGATCCGGCGTTCCAATTCCATCCAGCGTGGATCGCGGCTCCCTGACAGGTCAATTGCCCCGCCGCTGTTCCAAAAAGCCGGCCATGACTTTGCGCACGCCGTTTTCACATCCTCAAACCCGATCAGGGGAGCATCCGCCGCATTGGTTCCAAAGTGGCAGGTAAAATCAACGGAATCGGTTCCCGCGTCGGGAGTGAGGGTGAACCGATGAGGGGAGGCGCCGCCGCCAATGCTCCAGCGTTCATTCTCCGGTTGAGCAGCGACCGGCTGCCTCACGGTAAACCCCCGGCCGTTGAGCACCACTTCGTATCGTGTGGCATCAATCGAACGGCTCAGTTCGAGCAGGGCTTGCGTTTGCCGAATAATGGTCGTCTGGTGACCCGCGGCGTGTGAGAAATCTCCCAGCCAGGCGCCCACGTTTTGCGCTGGAGCCGGAAAATCGAGCATCATTTGCAACCGGCGGTCACGCAATAATTCCGATTCCACGTGCGCCGCCACCGTGTCGCTCTTGGGATTGACACAAGTTTGCACCACCACCGGTTTGCCCAAGTACGTGAAATGGCTCGTCAAAATCCCGGTCCACAATTCCAGATGGCGTGAATCCACGTGCATATCCGCACCGGTCAACCGTTCGCCCTTTTGGCTGATGAACCCAATCCGGCCCAGGTTCAACGGTTGCGGATTGGCGCGCTCCCAATCCGCAATCGGTTTGGGATCCGGCGTAGTGCTTGTCGTGATGCGTCCGTGATCTGGCGTCGCCCACGGCCGGATCTGGCTTCTCGTCACCCCGGATGGGAGTGGAAAGGCGTGCCAGCACCAGTGGCACATCGTGTTGCCTCCGACGGTCTCCAAGCCGGTGCCGTCTGCGTTGAAGGCGAAATTGCCATTGCCCAGGGGAATCTGGCCGTCGAGGCTGGGCCACTCGATATCGTGCCGAGCCACCAGGGCGTGCCGATCAATGGGCGAGTGCGGCTCCGCGGCAGCTTTCAATCCACACCCGAGAAGCCCGATGAGCGATAAGTAAAATAAACGCATTTCTCTTGATAATGCTTGACGCAATAAATGCAAGATCAGCGGTGTAAAGTCATTGAGTGAGCATGCAAGTGTCCGTCGTCACTTTTTATACTGGTTGGCGGCGACGCAAAGGGATAAGGGGTCGTTCCCCGGCATTGCCGCGCCGGCGGATGGCGGTGGCGCAAGTTCAGGCATCTCCGGCAAAAGATGGTCCCGCCCATCCGCCCGCTTTGGCCTCCGCCGTTCCCAGTCTGCGGTGAATCCAGATAAAAAATAATTGTTGCAGTCCCACTAAAACGTGGTAAAGTGGATTCTGTTTGGCGCTCACGCGCCCGTTCTTTGACATTTTGCAGGAAAGGGCGTCGCCGGCCGGAAATGACCCTCACCCGGCCTGACGGCCACCCTCTCCCATCGGATGGGAGAGGGTGAGGGCATCTTTTGCCATGTTTCGCCGGCTTGTCCCGCCAAGCGAAGGCGGAAGCGGTCCCTTTGGGGGGCCAAACTGCAATTATTGCAGAATATTGCAGGTGGACCCGCCCCGGGGCCGGCCAGTCCATAGAGGATGCATAAAGGGTGCATAAATGCTGCCATACCGACGGGTTCACCCCTAAAATATGCAGGTACATGCAGGTACATGCAGGTACATGCAACCTGGCGCTTAACGGCCGTAGCGGTCAATCGCAGCGGCGGGATACTGCCATGAAGAGTACTGGCCGGCCCTTCACCGGCCAGATCAGGCCCAAACTGCGAGAAATTAGCGCCAAACTGCGAATATTGCAGAATATCGTAGAATATCGCAGGGGGGGATATACCGCAACGGGTCGTATTGACCGCCTTCCTTCATCCTTCATCCCCATGATCAATACCCCCTTCCGCTTGGCATTGACGGCTGGCCGCCTGGCCGTTACAAAGGCGCGACGCTCATGAAAAAGACGGATCCGAAGAGGACGAATGCCGAATGAAACATGTTTGCGTTTCCAGTCGGGCACAATGGCGAAGCTGGCTGGCTGAAAATCACGACAAGGAGCCAAGCGGAATCTGGCTGGTGTTCTGCAAGCGGCAGACAGGCAGACCCTCGCTTGAGCACGAGGAATCCGTGGAGGAAGCGCTCTGCTTCGGTTGGATTGACAGCATCATTAAGAGAATGGATGACGATAAATAGCGCAGAAGCCGCAAAAGGGCGGGAGATGAAACTGCATCGCCTGGCATGGGTGGCGGGGGTGGTCGGCTTGCCGCTCGCGCACTACTGGCTGGTGGCGCAAATCGAGCCTTTTTATTCCTCCATTTATTGCTTTCTTTGGTGGTCGTACATTTTTGCGGTGGACTTTGCGGTTTGTCGTCTGCGCGGGCATTCCCTTTTGCGCGATCAGCCGCGGGAGTTCTTGTTTCTCGCCCTCTGGTCCGTGCCGGTTTGGCTGGTGTTTGAATTGGCCAACCTGCGCCTTCAGAATTGGTATTATGTCATGTCGCCCTACGGCTTTTCCTGGGCGACCCTTTATCTCGTTCTCGCCTTCGCCACCGTGCTGCCCGGAATTTTTGAAACGACGTCGCTCGTGCTGGCGCTGCTGGAGGAATTCGTGCCTGGCGGAAGGATCCGAGGACGGCCCTTTAGCGTGGGCCGGTTGAATATTGGCCTGCAACTGGCGCTGGGAGGAGCGATGCTGGCGCTGATGCTGGCCTTTCCCAGGAATTGCTTTTGCCTGGTGTGGGGGTTTGCCTACTTCCTGACCGACCCTGTGTGTTACTGGGTTTGGCGAAAGGAGAAGAACCATGCGGGCCGCAGCCTGCTCGGCCAATTGGCGGCGGGCGACAACACCCGGCTGGTGGCGCTGCTGGCGGCCGGATTCCTCTGCGGCGGGCTTTGGGAGGCCTGGAACCTCGGCGCGCGCACCAAGTGGATTTATTCGGTCCCTTTCTTTGACGAACTCAAACTGGGCGAGATGCCGGTGCTGGGTTTTTTGGGTTTCCCGCCCTTCGCGCTGGAATGTTACGCCATGGTGAATTTCTTGAGCCTGCTTCGGGACGGGCGCAATTGGGACTTGAGCGCGCCGGAAAACCGCGGACGCCGCGGCATGCCCGCCTGGGGCGTGGTTCTGGGCGCGGTCTTGCTGCCCGTGGGCATCCTTTGCGCCTGTGCCGCCATCACCAGCGAACGGACGACCGTCGCTTCTTACTCGACGCCGCTGGACTGGTATTTTTCGCAGGATCTCGGGAATCAAGGCGTCAAGGCGCTGGAGGAAAGACACGCGTTGCAAGGGAACCAGTTTCTGAGATTGAAGGAACGGCCGCCCGAAATCTCCCCCGCATTGTTTGCCCGGATGCGGCGCGTCGCGCGCATGGCGGAATTGAAGGGGATGGGGCTTAAGAACGCGCTGGCGCTGGAAAAGTCGGGAATCAACGAGGTGAAAGACCTGGCTCGCCGGAATCCGGCGGAACTGTTCCTCCAACTCAGGGCCTTGGACCGGAATGTGCGGCCGGAGGAGGTCAAGATTTGGATACGCGAAGCGAAGCGGATTCACGGCCGAAACGAATGATTCTGACGGATGGCGGCGCAGATCAACAGACCGGGGAAGCGATCGCGCGCCTTGTCAAGCATGATTTATTCGGATTGAAAAATCCGCGCCAATCTGTCAAAATAGAGGTGTGATACGGCCAGCCGGAAATCCATCACGCCTGCCATCGGCAGGCGGCGCAATGACCTTTTGTGGAGGTGTGCGGCGGCCTGGTGGCGCTCCTGGTCTTCAAAACCAGCGTGGGGCTCAACAAAGTTCCAGGTGGGTTCGATTCCCATACACCTCCGCCAATTTCTGCGGCCTATGTCATTTTTTTGGGCTGCTGCCGCTGGCTCTTAATCTTAATCGTAATCTTAATCTCTTTCGCGCGGTTTGTGACGAGAATGGATTAGGATTAAGATTAGGATTAAGAGGGGCTGCCCAACAAGGTAAGATGCCCGTCAATTTCCCCAATCCCTAGCATGTTCAAACGTGTCCCTCAGCCGCCGGTGGATCCCGCATTGCGCGCGCGGGAGGGCCACGATTTCTGGCTCGGATTCGTTGTCGCGCTGGCCGGCGCGGTTATCGCGTTTTGCGGCGCGCGGCATCTGACCAACGTGGACACCGTGGACGGAAACACGGCGTGGGAAACTCAGTTGGTCAAGGCCTTCTCCTGCGGCGGCCTGCAATACCCGGACCAGCTCGCGCCGGCGCCACCCCCGAAACTGGATGACGCGGCCAATGCCGGCGAAGCGCTGGACCGCTGGGCCAAGCAACAGGCCCATCGTCAGCCCCCGTCGTGGAAAATCCGCGTGGATGCCGGCGCGAAAACACCCTGTCCGACTTGAATAAAATAAACTCCGGCCACACGGCGTGGCCGACCTTTTCAACATGGAATGTCCTGTTCCCAATTGCCCGCAATGGCGGCCGGCAACGCTCGGACGAAAGCTCTCGCGCTGGCGTCCGTGGGTGCAAGCCGGTTTTCTGGGCGTGTGGCTGGCGCCGGCGGGCCGGTGGCTGCACGGCATTCCTGGATGCGTGTTCCACTGTTACTCCTGCCCGCTCTCCTCCTTCGCCTGCCCGGTGGGAGTGATGGCCAACTACGCGGCGCTGCTGCCGGTGGTGGGGGAAGTGCCCTATTTGTTGATCGGCTTGCTCCTGCTGGTCGGCGCGGCCGGCGGTTCCATCGTCTGCGGCTGGTCTTGTCCGTTCGGTTTTTTGCAGGACTTGCTCGGCAAAATCACGGCGCGGAAAATCAGCCTGCCCTCCTGGACCGGCGTTTTTCGCTATGTCGTTCTGGCCGGATTGGTGATTCTTCTGCCCGTGATTTTGGGTTTCAAAGGCATTCCCTTTGAGAAGCAGGCAGTCTCCATCTGCCGGCTCTGTCCAGCCGGCGCGCTGGAAGCCGGCGTGCCGTATTCCGTGCAAGGCCTGCTGGACGGCAAGGGCTGGATGATGAGCGGGTTGAAAACGGGCATTTTGCTGTCCTTCCTTGCGGCCGCGCTTTTCATTCACCGGCCCTGGTGCCGGATGTTTTGTCCGCTGGGCGGCCTGCTGGCGCTGTTCAACCGTTTCAGCCTGTTTCATCTTCGCTTCAATCCCAAGGAATGCGTGGAGTGCAACCTCTGCCGCAGCCGTTGCGCTATGGGCGTCAAAGTGGATCAGGCCGTCAACGTCTCCGGCTGCATTCGCTGCCTGGAATGCACCACCTGCGGCGCCATTGAACCGTGCTTTGCCTTGCCGGCGAAAATGCCATCAGACAAAGCGAACGCTTGAGCAATGCACCGTTGCGCTATCATGAGAATCGCACTGTTGTTATTCCACCTGTCCTTTGTCCCTCTTCTGGCCGCCGAAACAGCCATTCAAGTAGGGGACACCACCATTACTGTTCCAACGCCGAGTGGCTTCACTCCTGTTACCAAGGATATGGCCACCCTTGATCGGTTTTTGGAGACCTTTGTCACCCCAGACAACGTGCGCTTCATCTCTTTCATACCGGAAGAATTGCTGCCCGCCGTCCAGAGCGGTCAATTTCCCCAAATGCCGCGCACGTTAAGTCTGCAAACGAACAAGAAGGTGGTGACGCGCACCATGACCACGTCCAACTTTAAAGAGCTCAAAGCCACGCTACGGAAGCAGAACATCGAAATGGTGAAAGAGATTGAGAAGAAAATGCCAGGCTTAATGGAAAGTGTCAATAAGAAAGTTGAAGGCCAATTCAATGCGAAATTGGACATGAACATCAACGGCATCGTGCCGCTGCCGCCGCATGAAGAGGGCGAACGCTCGATGGCTTCTTCAGCGCTGCTCAATTTTACCATGACCACTCCGGACGGCCAGAAAACCAATTACCACGGAGTCGTTACCACCACGTTTCTTCATGCGCGAGGCAAACTGTTCTTCACTTACGTCAACGGCGGGGAAAACGATTTGTCGTGGTCACGCCAGGTAGCGAAGGACTGGACGACAGCCATCCTGGCTGCCAACCCGTCCGACCAAGCAACCATCGCCAAGGAGTCAATGCGCTCCGGTGGTTTTGATTGGGGCCGCATCTTACGCAACACGGTCATTGGAGGACTCATCGGCGGAGCTTTCGGCCTGATCCGCTATCTATTCCGGCGAACGTCCACGAAATGAAGAATCAAAGCTTCTCCCGTCGGAACTCGTGGCACTTGACGCAAAAAAGTCCGCTTTGCACCACCTGCGGCGCCATTGAACCGTGTTTTGCCTTGCGGCAAAAGGCAGCAGAAAAACCGGCCTGAATCAGGTTTCGCCGCGGTTTGCCCGGCGGCCGGCTCAATCCTGATAGACGGTGATGGGGCGGCTGGCGCTGATCTTCCCGTAAAGTTCCAGCGTATCGTAGGAGACCTGAATGTTGAAGGTTTCCTTCGAGCCGTTGAGTTTGAGATCTTTTGGTACCCGCCATGAGTACCCGCAGGTGCCGTCTCAGCCAAAGGGCATGACGCCCGATGCCACTTTCTCTCCGTTGGCCCGCGAAATGATCACCGTTGGGTCCAGCGACAGGGTCCGCTCGTAACCCAAGGATTTGCCCTCGGCATCCTTGGTCTGTTTGCGTGAAGTGTCGTCCAGCCGGCGGAGCATGATGTCCAGCTTCGGGTCCACCAGCACGGCCATGACCATGACGGTGTCGCCCGGTTTGATCCGCTGGTCCGGCGCGGGTGACGCAAACAGCACATCCGGTTTGTTGGAAAAATCCAGCGCGAACGGGCGGTCCTTGCGGATCGCTATTCCGAAAACGTTCGGGCGGCCTCCCCGGCTCTGGCGTTTGCCTTCCGAATGATAGTTTTGCGAAAGGGCAATCTGCAGCCGGCCGAACTGCACTGTAAGAAATTCCGGCAGGTAATCGCCCACCGGCACCTGACAACGGCTGGCCTCGAGCGGCCGGCCGTCTTTGATGTCGCCGCCCACCGCCACGGCCCAATCGCGGGCTTCAAACGACCCAGTCACACTGAAATTGGTGTTGGTCATCTGCCGGCCGCCCGGCCCGATCTCAAAGGTTCCCAAGTCTCCCTGATACGGATGCACGGTCAACTCGCCGTTCTGGGTGGCGGAAAAGCTGAAGAAGCGGCCGTTCACCTTGTGCATGGCCGATAGCCGGTCGCTGCCCCACCAATCGAAGGAGTTCTTTCCCCCGCTTAACACCAGGGCGGTGCCGGGAGAATCAAGGCTGGGGGATATCGCATAATCATTGCCGAGCTGGGCGTGGAACTTCTCGCCCCCGATCCGGATGTCGCCTTCAAACAAGTGGGTGCGCACAAAACACATGTAACGGTAGGTTGCTTTATCGTCCCCGGTCACGAAAAGTCGCGGCATGATTTCCACCACGTTGGAACTGCCGTCATTGGCGCCCAGATTGACTTTCAGAAAATCGAACGCCGCTTTCTCCTTCATGCCGCCGAAGTTCGGCGCATAACCGTGATCGGGCGGATCTTTTTGAACCTTGGCCACCGGATCATTGCGCAAGTCGAGGTCCCGGTTGCCATCGAAATAAAGGCGGTCATAACCTTTGCCGGTCCCGCGGCTTTCATCCACGGCAAAATAAAAGAGCAGGCCGGAGTCCGGCTGGAACGCTTTGGCGCCAAACTGGACAGAGCCGAAGATGGGCGCCTTGGAGACGAAGTCGGGATAATGTTTGACTTCCGGAAAGGGCTTGTCCTGGCAGGGACAGATTTGTCCCCGGATGAAAGGCTCCTTGCTCTCGTCAAAAACCGAAACCTCGCGCAGCTTGAAAGTCTTGTCGCCGTCGGTTTCGCCCGCGCCAAAAATTCGGAAGGCCGCTCCGGCGCCGACCAGACCGCAAGCGAGGCAAGCCAGGATAAGTCTCAGTTTGCCCGTAGAAAACCGGCCGTCAAACGCCTTGGACATGGCTGCAGCGTGGCGCGATTCGCGGAATCTGTCAAGGCTTCTCCAGGTTTTCCTGATAAAACATCTTCACCGGCGCGCCGCCCAGCGCGATGGCGCACCAGGCGGCCTCGTCCAGTTGCGCCTGCGGGATGCCCATTTCTCGCGCCTTGCGCGCGTGCGCCTCAAAACAGGGCTGGCAGCGGCTGGCCACGACCAGGCTGAAGAGAATGAGTTCCTTGGTTTTTTCGTCCAGCGCGCCGGCCGATTGCACCGAGCGCATCAGCGCGCCAAAGGCCTTTTGCGATTCGACGGCGGAACCCGGCGCGTTTTCGTCTTGGAACATCTCCGCGCAGCAAGCGTCATGGCGGGGCGGAGAACTTTTTGCTGGTGTTGACATGGGATCTGTCTCCTGGGGTTGAAGGGCTGAATTGGGTTTTGAAATTTCCGCCGCGTTTTTGCCAGCCGGCGAAACGAGTATCTGTCCGGCCGCGCCATCAACGATTTGGCCGATGTGAAAATGGCCGGCGCCGCGCCGGGCCAGGGATTGACGCAACATTTCCAGCCGCTCCACCGGAACGGCGATCAGCAATCCGCCGGAAGTCTGCGCGTCGAATCCCAGGTTCACCGCGGCCTCGTCCACGCCCGGCGCAAGGTGAATCGCGCCGCCGACGTACTCCCGGTTCCGCTCAATGGCGCCCGGAATGATGCCTTGCCGGAAAGCGTCCATCGCGCCATCGAACGCCGGCAGTGCCTCGGCGAAAATCTCCGCGCCCAGCCCGGCCGGCCGGAGCATCCGCAGCAGATGCGCGAAGAGGCCGAAGCCCGTGACATCCGTGCAGGCCGACGCGCCGGCTTCCATCATCGCCTCCGCGGCCGCCTGGTTCAGTTGCGTCATGGACACTTCAGCCGCCCTCATGCCGGCGGGATAATCGCGGCCGATTTGCTGGCAAAACGCCAGCACTCCCGTGCCCAGCGGCTTGGTCAGGAGCAGGGCGTCGCCGGCCCTGGGTTTGTCCAGCGCGGCGGCCGCGACGGGATTGATCACGCCCGTGATGGCAAAGCCGAGTTTGATCTCGTCATCCTTGACACTGTGACCGCCGATGAGGGCAACACCGGCTTGCTTGAAAACCTCCATCGCTCCGGCGAGCATGAGATGGATGATTTCGCCCGGCAATTTTTCGGAGGGAAACGCCAGCACGCTCAAAGCCGTGCGCGGCTGGCCGCCCATGGCGTAGATGTCCGAGAGGCAATTGGCGGCGCAGATTTTGCCGAAGAGTCGCGGGTCGTCCACGCACGGGGTGAACACGTCCACCGTTTGCACCAGGCAAAGGCCGTCGGCAATCCGGTAAATGGCCGCGTCATCGGCAGCGGCCAGGCCGGAGATCACGGCCGGGTCATCCACCGTCGGCAGCCGGGCCAGCACCGCGTCCAAGTCGGCAGGGGCGATTTTGGAGGCGCAGCCGGCGTTGCGGACCAGTTGCGTCAATTTGACCTGGGAACTGTCACCCGGATCGGGCCGTTCGCCGGCGCAGGGGCAGATATTCCGGTCGCGGAGCAGGTCGCACGGACAAGGCTGGCGCACGTTGCATATACAATGGCCCAGAAGCTGGGAGCGGTCCATGACGCGGCGGCGCTTGGCGAAATCAATTTTCATGTCAATAACTTTTTCGCTTCCGCTCCCGGCGTGCGGTTGTTGCCGCTCCGGACGGTGAAGCGGATTTTGTCCAGGTAGTCCACCAGCGGCACGGCGAATTTGCGGCTGACGCCCAGCGCGTCGCGGAATTCCATCGTGGAAAAGGCCGGCGCGCGTGTGAAAAGTTTCAGGGCGGTTTGCTTGCCGGCTTCCACAGCGTCGCGGTGCATCCAAATCCGGTCATCCAACCGCGCCAGCACGCCCCGTTCGGCCAGCAGCCGCGCCATGGCCAGCACGCGCGGCAGCGGCTCATTGGCCGATGCGGCCAACTCCTCCAATGCCGGAGGGGACCAACCGGCCTGCTGCAATTTCGCGGCGATCTGGTCGCACAGGCGCTGGTCGCGCTCTGGAATCCGCGCATTCCAGCCGGCCCGCGCCAGCAGAACGCCGTTGCGTTCGAGTTGTTTGGAGTCCAGCAGCGATGCCGCCGCCGCCTCCAGAAAAACGGGATTGGATTTGAGCGCCGCCTGCAATTCTTCGTGGCTGATGCCGGCGCGTTGCGGGTTGGCGGCGTGGAAAGCGTTAACGGCCGCCAGAATGTTCTCCGCCATCTTTTGCAGAACCGCGCAGTGAAGCCATCCGCCGCCGGGCGTCTGAACCAGCCGCTTTTCGGCGCGCAGCCGTTCGAGCGCGCCGGCGATTTCCTCCGGGCGGCTCCAGCAGGTTTTTTGGAGGGCGGCGACAGTGGCGGGCGATTCGCTCTCGCGCACCATAAGCTCGCACCAGCGCAAGGGATCGTTGACGGCTTCGCGCCGGGCGGCGAGCAGGCCGAGAGTCCAGGTTTTTTTGCGGCGCAAGCGCGCGTTGCTCAAGCCGACAATTTGTCCCCCGCCGATGGTCGTGAGGCCGCTGAGGCCGGCTCCGGCGACATTGCCGCGCACGACAAACCGTTCACCGGGCGCCAACGGCAAAGGCGAGGCGAGGCGAAGCTGGACAAATTGTCTTTGCCCGCCGGTCATGGCGGTCTCTTCCAACATCGCCAGGCGCGCGGGGACCGCGGCGGTCCCAACATGGAGTTGCACTTCCAGGTAGTCCTCGATTTTGACCTGGACGGATTTGAGGATTTGCAATTCCGCCTCGGCCATCGGGGCGGGTTCGATCCTGTTTGATGCGCAGAGAACCATGCCGCGTCGCACCGCTTCGTGGTCCAATTCCGGGATATTCAGCGCGACACATTCGCCGGCGCTTCCTTCGGTTGCATCCTGGCCATAGACCTGCATCCGGCGGACGTGCCCGGCCAGGCCGGCGGGCAACAGATGAAGCTCGTCGCCGGGGCGAATCCGGCCATGCGTGGGAATGCCGGTGACGACCGTGCCCGTGCCGCGGATGGTGAACGCATCCTCGACCCACAGGCGGAAAGGCCCGGCGCAAGGCCGGTCGCCGCAGGCGTCCACAGTCCCGTTGAGCGCCTCAAAAAAATCGTCGAAGCCTTCGCCGGTGACGTTGGAAACCGGACAGATGGGCGCGGCGGCCAGAAATGTCTCCGCCAGGAGCCGGCGCAAATCCCGGATCACAAAATCACGCCGCGCGGCGTCCACGAGGTCAATTTTGGTCAGCGCCACCAGCCCGTGTCGCAGACCCATCAGCGTGAGAATGTGCAGGTGTTCGTGCGTTTGCGGCATGATCCCGTCGTCGGCCGCGACGACAAAAATGACGACGTCAATCCCGTGCGCGCCGGCAACCATGTTGCGGATGAAATCCACGTGACCGGGCACGTCCACGACGCCGACGATGCGTTGGTCGGCGAGCCGGCAGGGCGCGAAGCCGAGGTCAATGGTCAGGCCGCGCTGTTTTTCCTCAGCCAGCGTGTCGGTTTCGCAGCCGGTGAGCAGCTTGACCAGCGCGCTCTTGCCATGGTCCACGTGGCCGGCGGTGCCGAGCATGACGTTGCGGCGGGCAGCACTCATCGGACGACCCGGCCCAACGCCGCGGCGACCGCCGGCAGTTGTTGGTCGGTCAACGTGCGGACATCCAGGCAGACGCGGTCGTTTTCGATGCGGCCAAAAACGCAGGCGCCATCCAACCGCAGCCGGCGCGCCAGCTCGGAGGCGCTCATTTCCGGCAGCGAAAGCGTCACGACGAAACTGGGGATCACCTCCGTCGGCAACGAACCGCTGCCGAGGAAGGCCTGGCTTTGGGCGATTTCAATTCCGGCTTTGGGAGCCTGGGCTGAAAGCAGCCGCGCGAGTTTTTTGGCGCGTGCTCTCAATGCGTCCGCCGGAGTGCTCATCATGCGGTAGGTTGGATGTTCGCGCGGCAGGCGCGCCGGGTCGCGGAACAATTGGAGCGTCCGCTCCAGAACCATCAGGCAGATTTTGTCCACGCGGAGGGCGCGCATGAGCGGGTGTTGGCGGAGTTTGTCAATCAACGCCTTGCGCCCCACGATGACGCCGCACTGGCCGGCGCCAATGAGCTTGTCGCCGCTGAACAGGACGACATCGGCGCCGGCCTGGATGGATTCGCGCACGGTCGGCTCGTGGGGCAGGCCGAATAGTTTCAAATCCACCAGCGCGCCCGCGCCCAGATCATCCATCAAAATCAAATGGCGCGCGCGGGCCAGTTCCGCCAGTTGGTCCAGCGGGACTTCGCTGGTGAAACCGACGACGCGATAATTGCTGGGATGCACCCGCAGGATGGCCGCGGTGTTTTCCGTGACGGCTTTTTGGTAATCCTTGGGATGCGCGCGGTTGGTCGCGCCCACCTCGACGAGCCGCGCGCCGCTTTGCGCCATCACGTCGGGCAGGCGGAAGGAGCCGCCGATTTCAATGAGCTGTCCGCGCGAGACGATGACTTCCTTCTGCGCCGCCAGGGCCGCCAGGACCAGCAGGGTGGCGGCGGCGTTATTGTTGACGACCATGGCCGCCTCCGCGCCGGTCAGTTCCGTCAAAATGTATTCGACCAATTCATCGCGCTCGGCCCGTTCGCCGGATTCGCGGTCCACGGCCAGCGTGCAATAACCCTTCAACTCGCCCGTCATCGAATCCACCACGCCGGCCGGCAGGACGGCCCGGCCCAGGCCGGTGTGCAGGATGATGCCGGTGGCGTTGATGGCTTCGCGCACCCGCGGTTCAGTGGCGCGCTGGAGAAGTTTTTCCGCCTGCGCCAACACCGCTTCGGTCGTGACGCGCGGCGGGCCGCCGGGGCCGGCCTCGCCGCTGAGAATTTGCCGCCGCAATCCGGCCAGCGCGCGGCGCAGACACTCAGTCACAAGCGGCCGCGGGTGCTGGCGAAGCCAGGCGGCGGCGGTCTCGCTTTTCAGCAATTCGGTGATGGCTGGAAGCGTTCGCAGCAATTCCTTTTTTTGATCCGGCATGATCAGAGGGAAGATACGGCTTGAAGGCCAGCAAAGCCAGCCCCAAACCTCGCACTGGGAGGAGACACGCCGGTTGTCACCATGGCCGGGCCATCAAGCCAGTGTCGTGGCAGCCGTGGCCAAATCGGGAGCCATTGACGGGCAAGCAGTTGCCAAGGCCCGCCGCCAGCGGCCCGCCCCTCCCGCATAGGTTTCCGATCGTAATCCGTCAGTAAAGGTTGGTAGGGCGGGCACTCCGTGCGCGCCGCGGCGGGCAACGGAGTGCCCGCCCTACCCTCCTTTCCCGCCGTCACCGACGCATTACTTCCGATCTTTGATTTGGCTTGAATTGTGCCCCCAAACTGCTTACACTTAAGGACTACTGTGAGAACTGTTCGATCTGTGCTGCAAGGAGCGGGTCAAATTTCAAGTGGCAGCGGAGCCTGTTGGGTGGGCGGCCCGCGTCTGGGCGCTCTTGTGCCTTTGACTTTGACGTTTCTGCTCGCAAGTCTTCCTCCCGCCAGTGCCGGGCTGCCGCCTGGTTGGAGCGACACAGACATCGGGGCGCCCGCCGATCCTGGCTCGGCCTCCGAAACCAATGGGGCGTGGACTGTCTCCGGCGGCGGCGCGGACATCTGGAATACAGCCGACCAATTCAATTTCGTCAGCCAAGTCTTCAACTGCGACGGCGCGCTCGTGGCTTTGGTCACCAGCGTGCAGAACACCGATCCAGGCTCCGGCTGGGCCAAAGCCGGCGTGATGTTCCGCAACGACACCACCGCCGGGGCTGTCAACGCTCTTATGACGGCGACCGCGGCCCAAGGTGTCTCTTTTCAAGCGCGCACCACGGCGGGGGCCTCTTCCATCAACACGCAAGTCGGCGGGATTACCACGCCCGTATGGGTCAAGGTGGTTCGTTCCAGCGACCAGTTCAGCGGTTTTTATAGTTATGACGGGACCAATTGGATACAAGTCGGCGGCCCCGTCACCATCGAAATGGCCGGTCCCGCCCTGGCCGGATTGGCCGTCACCGCCCACAACAACGGGGCGCTGAACAGCTCCACTTTCAGCAACGTGGGCCTAAGCTCGGCCACCTTCGGCATCTATCGGGAGCGTTGGACCAACCTCAACCCCAACGTGGGCAATACGCTGGCGGCGCTGACCAACACCACTTACAATCCCAATTGGCCCAACAATCCCGTTGCGTCCTACACGCATATTTTCACCAATTTTGAAACCGAGATTAACGACGGCATGAATTATTACGGCCAGCGTTTGCGGACTTTTGTCGTGCCCCCGGCCAGCGGCTTTTACACCTTTTGGATCGCCAGCGATGACAGTTCAGAGCTATTTCTGAGCACCAATGAGAGCCCCGCCGGCATGGTTCCGACTGCGTACGCCGCCTCTTGGGTGCCTTCGGAGGACTGGACCGAGTACGCCAGCCAGCAATCGGCGCTCATCAGCCTGCAAGGCGGCTGCCGTTATTTTCTTGAAGCACTGATGCAGCAAGGCGGTGGCGGCGACAATCTTTCCGTGCGCTGGCAATTGCCCAATGGCGTTTTTGAGCAGCCGATGGCCGCCGTGAGCGCGGCCGGCACGCTCCTGATTCCGTGCAACGGCGTGAACACGACACCGGGCATTTTTGCCCAATCCAGCAACATCACAGTCGTCGAGAATCTCAACGCGGTTTTTTCGGTGCTGGTCACAAACCAGGCGGCCGTGGCTTACCAATGGTTCAATGGCAGGGTCAACCTGGCCGGGGCCACCCTGCCCGTGTACACGCTCGCCAATGCCAGCCTGGCGACCAACAACGGCCAGACGTTCACCTGCGTTGTCAGTAACAGCGTGGCTTCGGTCACCAGCGCGCCAATCACCCTCACCGTGCTGCGCGACACCGTGCCCCCGACCGTGGCCGAAGTGTTTAATCTGGGGCCAACCAATGTTGAGATTGTATTCTCGAAACCGGTCGCGGTCACTAACGCCACCAACCTGGCCAATTATGCGTTCACCAATGGCCTTGCCATCACCGGCGCGGCGCTGGGCGCGAATAATTTCACGGTGACGCTTGCCGACGCGCCCCTGGTCTATGGGAGCAATTATGCCATTGTCATTAATAATATCCATGACCACGCCAGCACGCCCAATGTCATCGCTTCGAATACGCTGGTCCGTTTCACGGCGTCGCCCCTTGCGCCGGTGGACATTGGCAGTCCGGCCATTGCTTCGACCGACATTTACACGGGCAGCGGGGTGAACATCAGCGGCGCGGGCAATTACATTGGCGGCAACAGCGATCAGTTCAACTTTGATTATCAACTTCAGAGCGGCAATTTTGACGTCTCGGTCTGCCTGGCCGGGCTGGGGTTGTCGGAGGTTTGGGCCCAGGCGGGCCTGATGGCCCGCGCCAGCCTGAACGCGGGCAGCCCCTTTGCCGCCGCGCTGGCCACTCCGGGCATGGTCGGGGATTTCTTTGCCGACCGCACGGCCACCAACGGCCTGGCGGCCACGACGGGAAGTTTTCCGGCCAATTATCCCAACACCTGGCTGCGGCTCAATCGGGTGGGCAATCTGTTCAGCGGTTATGGCGGTTACGACGGGACCAATTGGACGCCGTTGGGCAGCGTGACGATCTCGATGCCCAGCCAGATTTACCTGGGCCTGGCGGTGGCCAGCCACAACACCAACGAGCCGACGACGGCAGAGTTTGTGGATTATGAGAACACGCCTTCCAGCTCGGTGGTGGCCACGGTGGTCAATCCGCATGAGCCGCTGGGGCCATCGAGCCGCACGACCGGGATTGTCATCTCCGAGATCATGTGGAAGCCGGCGCCGCGGACCGACGGCAACAACTGTGAGTTCTTGGAGATTTACAACTCCAATCCCTGGTTCCAGGACATCAGCAGCTATACGATGACGTGCGCGGACATGAATTACACTTTCCCGGCCAACACGCTGATTCCGGGCGGGGCGTTTTTCGTGCTGGCGGCCTCGCCGCAAGGCATCGCCAATGTCTATGGGCTGACCTCCAATGTCTTTGGCCCCTATAACGGCAGCCTCAAACATTCCGAGACACTCCAAGTGCTGGACGAACAGAGCAATGTGTTGCTGACGGTGCCTTATAGCGATGTTTATCCCTGGCCGGTGGCGGCCGGTGGGACGGGGCACTCGATCGTGCTGGCCAATCCGACCTACGGCGAAGGGGATCCGCGGGCCTGGGACATCAGCGACACGGTGGGAGGATCGCCGGGCGGGATGGATTCCTTCACGCCCAGCCCGCTGCGCAACGTGGTCATCAACGAGATTCTGCCGCACACGGAGAACCCGGCGGTGCCGCAATTCATCGAACTCTACAATCATAGCGCCAAGAGCGTGGACGTTTCGGGCTGTATTTTGACCGATGATCCGGCGACCAATGAATTTGTGATACCGGCGGGAACGGTGATTGGGCCGGCGGGTTTTGTGGCCTTCACGCAATCGCAATTTGGCTTCACCTTGAACGGCCAGGGGGAAACCCTTTACTTCATCAAGCCCGACGGCAGCCGCGTTCTGGACGCGGTGCAGTTTGGGGCGCAGGCCGACGGGGTTTCCTACGGGCGCTGGCCGGATGGGGCCAACGATTTTTACGCCTTCAGCACCAACACGCCGGGGACCAACAACAGCGCGATAGTGATCGGCGACATTGTGATCAACGAATTGATGTATGACCCGATCAGCGGCAACGACGACGATCAGTACATTGAACTCTTTAACAAGGGGACCAACACGGTGGATTTGTCGGGCTGGCAGTTCACCGCGGGCGTCACGTTTACGTTTCCGCCCAACGCGGTCATAGGACCCAACGGCTACGTTGTGGTGGGCAAGAACATCGCCAATTTGTTTGCTAATTACACCAATCTGAACAGCGGCAACACCTACGGCAATTACGGGGGGAAGTTGTCGCACAAGGGCGAACGGGTCGCGTTGTCCGAGCCTGAGTCCTATTTTGGCACCAACACCATATACGTGGAGGAGGATGAAGTGACTTATGGCACGGGAGGGCGGTGGGGCCAATGGTCATCGGGCGGTGGGAGCAGCCTGGAGTTGATTGATCCCCATTCCAATCACCGTCTGGCGGCCAACTGGGCGGACAGCGACGAGACGCAGAAGTCGGTCTGGGTAAACATAGAGAACACGGGGGTGCTGGATAACGGCGCCAATTACGACCCCAGCATTGACTACGCGCAAATCGGCCTGCTGGACGATGGGGAATGTTTGGTGGACGACATCGAGGTGGATTACAACGGGAGCAACTACGTTTCCAATGGCACGTTTGAAAGCGGGCTGGGTTTGACCAACTGGTCTCTTCAAGGATGCCTGGTGCGTTCGAGCTTGGAGAACAGCGGCTATCAAAGCAGTTATTCCCTGCACATCCGAGCCGGCGATCGGATGTGGACCGGTGACAACTCCTGCCAGGTTTCCCTGGCCAACACCAACCTGCAGGCCGGCCAGACGGCGACGCTGCGCTTCAAGGCGCGCTGGCTGCGGGGCTGGCCGGAAGTGTTGCTTCGGCTGAATGGCAACTGGCTGGAAGCCACGGCGGCGATGCCCGTGCCTTCCAACCTCGGCACGCCGGGGGGACCTAACAGCCAATACGTGACCAATGCGGGGCCGGCCGTTTACAACGTGACCCACACGCCGACGGTGCCGGCCGCCAATCAGGCGGTGGTGGTGACAGCCAATGTTCACGACCCCGACGGCGTGAAGAATCTCACGCTTCATTACCGGCTCGACCCGGCAACGACTTATACGGCAGTGGCGATGAATGACAACGGCACGGGCGGCGATGCCATCGCGAAGGACGGCATTTACAGCGCGACCATTCCGGGACAAGCGGCGAATCAAATCGCCGCGTTTTACCTTTCGGCCACCGACAGCCTGGGGGCGGCGACGCGCTTTCCGGCCTTGCGGACCAATGACAACGAGCCGGTGCGCGAATGCGTGGTGATGTTCGGGGACGGCAATCCGGGGGGCAGTTTTGGCGTGTATCATTTATGGATCACGCAGACCAACGTCACCCGCTGGGCCAACTTGTCGGACTTGAGCAACGAAGGGATTGACTGCACGTTCGTCAACGACACCCGCGTGATCTACAATATGCAGGGCCATTTTGCCGGCAGTCCCTGGCATCAGGAGTTTGACACGCCTAGTGGCAACCTGTGCAATTACATCTGGGATTTTAACGATGACGACATGTTTCTGGGCGCGACGGATTTCGACCAGATACATCAGCCGGGGGCCAATCCAGGCTCTGACGAGAGCCTCCAGCGCAGCGACTTGGCCTTCACCTTCCAGCGCGCTTTGGGGACGCCCTGGCTCTACAAACGGTATGTGGCCGTCTATGTCAACGGCAACCGCCGCGGCGTTTTGATGCACGACCGGCAGAATCCGGGAGCCGATGTCGTCAAGGAACACTTTCCCAATGACAGCGGCGGTTTCCTCTACAAAATGCGGCCCTGGTTTGAGATGGCCCCCTTCCCCTCGGGCTCAAGCATGGGCTTCGACAATCAGTCCTGGTGCGACCTGATGCCCTACACGACGACCGGGGCCGTGAAAAAGACGGCGCGCTACCGCTACATGTTTGACATACGCCGCACGCCCGATTCGGACAGCGACTTGACCAATATCTTCTCCCTGGTGGATGCAGCCAGTTCTTATGGCACGGCCAATTACGTGGCCAACATGGAAAATCTGGCGGACATGGAGAACTGGATGCGTGTTTTTGCCGCCGATCACGCGGCGGGCGATTGGGACACCTTTGGCGCGCCCAACGGCCAGAATCTTTACGGTTACATCGGCACACAGGGCACCAAATACACCTTGTTTACTTATGACTTCGAGACCGTTCTGGGCAACAACGGTTCCTGGGGGCCGGGACAGAATTTGTTTACCTTTAACAGTCAAGACCCCAACACGGAGAATATCTACAACAATCCCACCTTCCTGCGCATGTATTGGCGGGCGTTGGAGGAATTGGTCAACGGGCCGCTGGATTTCGCCAACAGCGGGCCGTTGCTCATGGCCCGATACAACGCCTTCACCGACGACGGCCTGAGCGTCGAAGACCCCACCGGGAGCATCGAGCCGTGGCTTTCCCAGGCGCAGAGCAGCATTGCTTCGCAACTGGCCGCCGTCAACGCCGCCAACTTCTCCGTCAATCCAAATGTGACCTTTAGCAACAACGTGGCCTATGTCACCGGGGGTGCTCCGGTCAACGTGGCCGCCGTCTGGATCAATGGCGTGGCCTATCCGCTGACCTGGACGGGTTTGACCAACTGGACCCTGGCCGTGCCGCTGGCCAATGGAGCGAATACTTTGAGCATCGTGGGCGTGGACCGCACTGGCCAGCCCATTGCCGGGGCCAGCAATCAGTTGACTGTCGCTTATAGTGGGACGGTCCCGTCGCCGGTGGGGCACGTGGCCATCAATGAGATCCTATGGAACCCCTCGGTGAGCAACGCGGAGTATGTGGAACTGTTCAACAACTCCAGCAACGTGACTTATGACTTGTCGGGCTGGCAATTGCAGGGCTTGTCCTACACCTTTCCCTCAGGCTCTTTGCTGCCGCCGCGGGGTTTCCTGGTCCTGGCGGCCAACGCGCCGGCCTTTGCGGCCGCTTACGGGGCGACGAACCTTGTGTTTGACACTTTTACCGGCACGCTTGCGCCCGGCCAGT
>Ga0326727_10003101_pt1 | contig 54294 bp, 54 predicted proteins | sample MB2enrmetagenome_FD_207643 | JGI IMG/M metagenome (GOLD analysis project Ga0326727, IMG submission 207643) | Lab enriched peat soil microbial communities from McLean, Ithaca, NY, United States - MB29MY | ecosystem: Environmental > Terrestrial > Soil > Wetlands > Peat | place: USA: New York...
GTACTCCTCTACCAAATAGATTCTGTGGATAGGATCGACGACCTCCGGAGAGAGGGAGTAATCTCCACCAATTGCGAACTCATGCGTCTCTCCGCTCTTGCAGACATGAGTGATCTTCTTCCCTGGTTTCACTCCCATGCTGCTCATCATGACTTCCTTGACCGTTGTGCAGGTCAAGATGCCCCACCTCTCGTCGTCAGGAATTGGCTCAAAGCCGACGCTCGCCTTCAGGGTCTCTCCATACCGCCTGTCATCGCAGTAGAGTCTCTTGCACTTCCTGCACCTCCAGACATCGACGACCCCTTGGAGGTAGTTGTCCCTGTTAACGTTCACCATGCCCATGAATACGATGTCGTGGGGGCAATCGCTCAAGCTTTCCTACGTGCCCCCCCTCCTCCGCCCTTTTCTCCGTTGCGGCCTCGTCGACGGGAATTGGCTCAAGCATCAACTCGTTCCTCGGCAGGCCCACACCCGTCCCGAGACCTCTGATGATTCCCTTCTGATCCTTCAGAACCCGGTGAGATTGCACCTAGTGTCGTCCTTCAGACCTCGGAAGTCCCCTGCGAATTCCAGAGGAATTCGAAATAGTCCTTGGCGAAGCTCGCCAACCCGGGATGCGAGGCCCAGATTGCGAGCGGCAGGGTTCCCTGCTCTCCTCCGCCCAGCAAGAGAACGACTTCTTTGGAATCGGAGACGAGGCCTCCTCCGTACATCGTCTTCCTTGTCCTGATCTCGGAGGATCCTGACAACTTTTGCGCGACTTCTCCCGCTATGTCGGGCGAAGTGAGTATCAGGTTCTTAACCCCTCTCTCCTTCAGGGCGGCCAGCAAAGGCTCCATCCTCTCAGTGAAGGGCAGCAGCTGGGGCGGGAGTGCGATTAGGAGTTCTGCCCTGCAGTTCAGGAGTAGGTTCTTCACTCTCGACAAGATCTCATTCGTGCCTCTCATGATCCAGATGTCCGGCTTCTCCTGCTCACCCCGGCTGACATAGATCCCCATCAGCTCCTCCAGCGCTAACTGTTCCTTCTCCCTCCTGGCGGTCTCCTGCCTAGACTTCAGACCCTCGAGCGCGGTGTCAGGAGGCTTGGCCGTGTAGACGATTGGCCTGCTCTTCTGTTCCTCGACCCATCCCTTTTCGTGCAGCGACTCGAGCGCGTCGTAAACCTTTGAGTAGGGTATCCTCGACTCCCTGCTAACCTCGCTCGCTGTCATCGTTCCGCCCTTCAGAAGCGCGACATACGCCTTGACCTCGCTGCCCGTAAGACCCAGAGAGACGAGAGCCGCTCCTGCTGCTTCGCTCAGACTCAATTGTTGGATGGTCCTCCCATCCGCTCCTCGCCCGTATGCACTGCGTCAGGGATGCATATCTGGCCTCCCTTGTCTGATAGATGATTCACTTTCGGCACGAGAGCTCCGACTAGTCGGGTAAGCAGCGGACCACCGACGGCATCAGCGCGTATCACGGGCGGGGTGCATGCGATGACCCTCCCGTCGTCGCGCCTAATCGACAAGGAATCGTGACACAAGGAATTCAACGGATTGAGTCCTCATGACGACGGTAGGACTGACCACATCTTAACCTTTCACCCTCTGTAAAGTTAAAACGCTTATATGCTTACCCTGAGAAGGACAATGCCCAGAGCTTTCTAATGACTCAGATCGCAGATGTTACTCTAGAACTCAAAAAGGAAATCTCGAAAGGGAATCTCATTCGACAGACGCAGTCGATCTGTCCCGATTGCAACCGCATACTGCCAGCAATCATCTTCGAGCATGACGGCAAGGTCTGGATGACTAAGACGTGTCCCGAGCACGGCGAGACCGAGGAGCTCTACTTCGGCTCCTACGAAATGTACAGCAAATTCTCGCGCTATTGGAAGGACGGAAGGGGCGCCCACGCAGCCAACGTGCCTCTGGACGTCTGCTCGTGCCCCGCCAACTGCGGCCTCTGCTCCAGCCACCTGTCCCACACTGCACTCTCCAACGTCACAGTCACCAACCGATGCGACCTGACCTGCTGGTACTGCTTCTTCTATGTCAAGAAGGGGCTCGAAGGAGCCTACGTCTACGAGCCGACACTGGATCAGATCAGGGAGATGGGCCGCTCGCTGAAAGCCGAAAGGCCGGTCGCAGGGAACTCCGTGCAAATCACAGGCGGTGAACCGACTCTAAGGGAGGACCTACCGGCCATTGTAAGGATCCTGAAGGAGGAGGGAGTAGACCACATCCAACTGAATACCAACGGCATCAACCTGGCTCTGGACTCGGGCCTCGTCAAGAGGCTGAAGGACGCCGGGGTCTCAAACCTCTACATGAGCTTCGATGGGACCTCCCCTAAGACCAACCCGAAAAACCACTGGGAGGCCCCATATGCGATAGAAGCCTGCCGGAGGCAGGGGGTAGGCGTCGTCCTCGTACCGACCATCATCAAGTCGATCAATGACCACGAGCTGGGCGACATCATACGCTTCGGTCACAGGAACATCGACACAGTCCACGCAGTGAACTTCCAGCCTGTCTCGCTGACGGGCAGGCTCACAAAGGCCGAGCGAGCGAAGTATAGAATCACCATCCCTGATTGCATCGAGAGGGTCGAGGAACAGACCAATGGAGAAATACCGAAGGACAGCTGGTTCCCAGTGCCGTCCTGCTCAGCCGTGACGGGCTTCATTGAAGCGTTCACCAAGAAGGAACAGTACGAGCTTTCAATACATTTTGCGTGCGGCGCGGGGACCTACGTCTTCAACGACCCTGACAGGAAGAGGCTCGTCCCATTGCCCGAGTTCGTCGACATCCCGGGGATAATCGAATACCTCGACGAGAAGACTGAAGAGATCAACTCCGGAACCAACCGGTATCTCGTTGCAGCCAAGGTCCTGACCAAGATATCGTCCTTCGTCGACAAAGAAAAGCAGCCCAAGAACCTGAGCTTTGCGAAGCTTCTGACGGACGCGCTTGTCAAGCACGACTACTCGTCCGTGGGCCAGTTCCACCTGAAGAGCATGTTCCTTGGAATGATGCACTTCCAAGACAAATACAATCAGGATGAGGAGAGGGTGCAGAGGTGTGACATACACTACCTTACACCCGACCTAAGGATAATTCCCTTCTGCAGCTTCAATGTCATCCCGGAATGGTACCGTGACAGGATCCAACAGAAGTACGGCATGCCCGTCGAGGCGTGGGAAGCCAAGACAGGCAAGAAACTGGAAGACGACCTCTACAGGGGAACTCTAAGACGAGGAAATCACGCCGCTGGTTGCGGATGTGTTGCAGGCGAGCATGGGGAGCCCATCCCAATTCAGCCTATCACTGGAACCTAGGACTTCGGCGCTTCGGCAGATAACTCGGGATGGCGGCCACTGTCGTCTGACGCACAATGACATTTGGGGGAACTATAATTGAAAGCCTGTCGCCGGTCCAAACGAGGTATCCGAGACATCCACTGAAGCCGCGGGCAATTATGAGCGCCATCTCAGGTCGTCGAACCGTGCGGAGGGTCGCATCAGCGCCAGGGTTCTTTCGAAGTACCTCCTATCGAGGCAAGGACCTGCTTCCTGTCCCAGTCAGGCTTCGAATTCTGGAGGAATCTTTACAACCAATCGTATTCCCTCTCCGCCTGTGAGCCCCGCACGACGCGCACGCGCGTGCGCGTCGTGGACTGGCATATTTTCAGGATAAGGGAAGACAGGTTGAAGCAGAATCTTTGAGAATTGTTGCCGGGCTAGAGAGGGCGCGATGATTCCCGTCGGCTAATCCTCACTCTCCAAGAATCAGAGCACACTTGCTACTTGCTCATGCTCTCGTCCAGTTCCTTCCACCACTTCTTGAGTAGTCTCTCCCGCTGTGCTTTGTATTCCTTCTCGCTCAAACCCCCCTTCTTGCGCTTTTCCCTCAGTTCCTTCAGCTCTGCCTCGTATCCTATCAAGTGAGGTTCCTCCGATTCCGAAGGAGGCGCTTCGTCGCCCGGTTGGGGAGGCCCTCCCGAATCCGTGGAACCACCCGAAGGTGGAGGCTCAGGGAAGAACTTGGTCTCATGGTCAATTCCGCGGTCGAGCAAGAGATTGACGAATATCTTCAGGTAGTCTAGGCCCTCGAGGTCGCCCGCCGAATACATCTCAATCCTGACCAGTCTCACATTGCCGACTCCCTCTGGCTCGCGGTACTCATTCCCTATCCAGAACGAAGCCTCGATGAAGTTGTCGAACTTGTTGTAGGGCCTCTTTGCCTCTTCCTTCGTGTACAGGATGATGATTGGGTCCAATCTGAAGCAGGAATCTGGAAGAGAAGGCAGAGGGAGGTTATACGTATTGTAGACGACTAAGAGAACAAGACATGATTAGTAGCCTCATATCCTCCATGCTGCTCGGTCCGGCAAACTCGCCGATCCCTACCACTGGCGTTCTTGACCTCGATGGAAACTAATCCAAGTACAACCTCTGGCACTGGAAGGATGAATGGGGCAGTCTCTTGAGGCTGGTCTCGAGATGTCTATCCTGCGAGGCGGGCGACCTTCAAAGTCAGGTCCTGAATCTCGATGATCCAGTTCCTCCGCTCCTCCTCGAACTCTCCCCACAAGGTGGTTTCCGTCCGGCTTAGGCTAACGAATGACTCGACCTTCACGAATTCGTCGCGGGAGTCCGCTGGTGACGTTCGTTTGGATGGCCGTAGACGAACCCTATCGCGCCGTCGTAGCCCATCCAGAACTCCGAAGTCTCTGACCTGGCCTTCACGTGGCTGGCCGCCATCTTGAAACCATGCCTGAGGAAATAGGAATGCTAGGACACGGGATCCGAGCTCTTTACCTGGCCCTGCCGGGTCAGCTCGACGGCCCCAGCAGGGATGCAGGACACCTTCCGCTCACATAACCGGAGGCTTCGGCTACCGGTAGATTGTGTTGTCCCTGACCTGCTTTGGTGGCGAAGAAGGTTCAGACCTCATCTTCGGCTCTTCGAGGTGGACCCGAAAACCTGCCATGGCCGAGAGCACGCCAAGCAACCGGGCTACCGATCGAGTGTGGGGGCTCGGCTCTCCATGGTCTACGGAGAGCTTGTATCCTCTGATTCCTCGCTCCTTGGCCATGCCGATGACCATGGACGCGAAGAACGGGGCCGGTTCTTCTGTTATGATCTTGACTCCGTTCTTCTTCAGCTTCGCGACTCCGACGCGGTCCGTGGCGAACCCATTGGGTTCGGGTTCAGCGTTTGGAAGCAAGGGATTCTCTGCCCACCTTGCCCCCACAGAATACAGTTCCTTCACGCCAAGCTCTTCGACGTAGTCTAGAAGGGTCGCTGTGAACTCATACTGTCCATCCATGGGGCTTGCATCGCCGGTGAAGAGGACCAAGTCCCTTTTTCCCCTGTTCAAATGGAAGTGGCACTCTGGCAGAGTCGAAACACCCCCATCCCTGACGATGACTTCGGGCGGGAAGGCAGATGCGCGTATCGTCGCGATTCGCTCGAACTTCATTCTTCTAAGCATGTAGTCGGCCAGCTCTCGCGCCTGGGAGTACATCGGCCTGTATTGCTGAAGTGAGGTAGAGACGGCGACCACCATCGTCGGGTTCCTCAGAGTCGGAGTCCTCGCTTTTTCAAAATCGAGCCACATGGAGGATGTCTTATAGTGCCGGCTCCCTAACGTATTAATCCATTGTCGGGACGCGGAGGAGAGTCACGAGGGGCGGCCTACATTTTTATTATGTACATGCGAGGAGGGCTAAGTTCATCCGATTCATGACAGCTTACTGGACTACCCTTTCGCACAATGGGGTTAATTTTCCGGATGTCTATTCCCCTCGAGGTCTATCCGTGAAGGTCAAGGGAAGGCCTGCCGCCCTGTCGCCGCTGGCCGAGGAGATGGTGTACCACCTCGCCAAGAAGAAGGACACCCCATACATTAAGGACCAAGTCTTCACGGCCAACTTCATGTTCGACTTCGCCGGGCAGCTTCCGGAGTGGTCTAGGGGTGCGAAGTTCTCCGACCTCGACTTCTCCGAGCTGTTCCGCGTCGTCGACGAAGAGAAGGCCCAGAAGGAAGCGATGAGCAAGGATGAGAAGAGGAAGTTGGCCGCTTCTCGTAAGGAGCGGCGGGAAGCCCTGAAGGCCCAATACGGCCGGGCGCTTCTCGACGGGAAGGAGGTAGACTTCGCCAACTGGATGGCCGAACCCCCGGGACTCTTCATGGGCAGGGGGCAGCACCCGCTCAGAGGGAGGTGGAAGCCGAGGGTCCAACAGAAAGAGGTCACTCTGAACCTCGGGGAATCCGCGCAGGTCCCACCTGGTCAGTGGGGAGGAGTCGTCCACGACCATAACTCGATGTGGATGGCCAAGTGGATCGACAAGCTCACTGGGAAGGAGAAGTACGTCTGGCTGCACGAGAGTTCTCCGCTTCAACAGTCCAGAAACAAGGCGAAGTATGACAACGCACTCAAAGTTGGAAAGAACCTCCAGAAGATCAGGAATAGGATCCTCAAGGAACTCGAATCCAAAGACGAGCGGGTCCGCCAGGTGGCAACGGTCTGCTACCTCATAGACACTCTGGGGATGAGGGTCGGAGACGAGAAAGACGAAGACGAGGCGGACACAGTCGGAGCAAGCACCCTCAGGGTCGAGCACGTGACATTGGGGGGAAGTGACGTCGAATTCAACTTCCTCGGTAAGGACAGCGTTCCTTGGAACAAGAAAGACACACCTCCGCAGGCGGTCATCAGGAATCTCCGCGAGTTCACCAGCGACAAAGTACCCGGGACCGGGATCTTTCACAACGTCAACTCTAGGATGGTGAATGGGTTCCTTTCATCGATCGTCCCCGGCGTCTCTGCGAAGGTCTTCAGAACTTATCACGCCACCGCGAAGACGGGAGAGGCGCTTCGCTCGAGGGACCTCAAAGGTGCCGACGATCTTGACAAGTTGTACCACGCAAAGGAAGCCAACCTAAAGGCGGCCGTATTCTGCAACCACCAGAGGACCCCCTCAAAGACTTGGGAACAGTCCTTGGAGAAGAAGGAGCAAAAACTCAGCGACGCAAGGGTCGTCGGGTCCAATGACAGGAAGGTGAGGAAGCTCGAGATGGAGCTGGATTTCTTCAAGAGGACGAAGAATTACAATCTCAACACTTCGCTGAAGAACTACATAGACCCCAGAGTCTACAAGTCTTGGTGCGACGAAGTCGGGCTTGACTGGGCCAAGATCTACAGCAAGTCGATGCTGAAGAAGTTCTCTTGGGTAAAGTAGACTACGAATTCCTCGATCCGTGATGTCCCAGTCGAGGCGACGTCCTAAGGTGCGCTGGCCAAGCGCGCCACAGTTCGTCTTCAGGGGCAGAGATCACGGTCTCTTCTCCTCCATCCTTTTTGACCAGGACCCTGCTCTTTGCGGTGAACTCTCCGATGGTAGTCACTTTACAGACTTGGTCGAGAGCCCTAGCTACACGTGCTTCCCTCCCTCTCTTCACAGATAAGAGGACTGAGCCCGACCCTATCAACTTCAGGGGGTTGAGGGCGAGCGCCTCGCAGATCAGACGCGTTTCGTTGGCCACAGGGACCGCATCCTCCCTCAGAACGAATCCTAGACCCGACGCCAGAGACATCTCAAAGACCGCACCGAGAACTCCACCCTCTGTACAGTCGTGCATCGCACGGACATATCCTGTCTGGAATGCGGCGACCGAGTCCTCGACGACGCTCATCCTCGCGCGGAAACCCTGCGCTCTCAGAATGGCGCCAGTTGGGACCCTTCCGCTCAGGCTGCTGTGCCGGGCTAGGGCCGCGGTTCCTTCCAAGCCGGCAGACTTCGTCATCATGATGACGTCTCCGGCTAGCGCGTCTCGCGAAGAGACAAAGCTCTCGACGAAGCTGAACACAGTCGCAGCTACTATGGGAAACCCTAGACCGGGGGTGACCTCGGTGTGACCACCCACTATCGCTATCCCCAGCCTCCTTGCCTCACTGTGCATCTGTCTGGCCACCTCTCTGACGTCCCTCGCAGTTGATCCTTCAGGCAGCAGCACGATCGACTCGGCGAACTGAGGCCTGTTCCCACTGGTGGCCACGTCATTGGCGCTTACGTCGATGGCATAGTGCCCGATCTCCTCCGAGACCCCGGTTATCGGGTCTGCAGATACGACCATGTACCCGCTATTGAGCTTGACTGCGGCGAAGTCTAGCCCTGCCTCGGGCGGCGTGGCAATGGCGTCCGATTGGGCCCCCGTCATCCTGAGGACCGTCGACTTCAACACCCCAATCGGGATCTTGCCTAGAGAGAGGCTGGGCCCTCCTGATTCTCTCTTGCTGGTCATGGTCGCTGGGGGCCTCCCACTGCAGGAGCCGTTCGTAGGAAGATCCTTCTGATTCGGCCCGCAATGGGAATTGCTACTAAGAGCCCGACCAACGCCTGGCCAATGTCGAAGGGGACCTCCCCGGCAGAGGGCACGAAGCCGATTGCCAACACAACGTAGTTGTACAGAAAGTATCCCGTCACCATGATGGAGCCTCCTGCAAGGACCGCGAAGACCGTCCAGCCGACCTTCTCGTTTACGAAGTATCCGGCCACGACAATCAGCGAGAACGCGACTAAGCCCAGCCCCACCCACAGGGCGACGGGGACATCAAATCCGATGTTCGTCTGTCCGCCGACCGGGAGGCCTAGCGTCAGTTGGTAGGATCCAGTGAAGTAGAGATCTCCAAGGATACCCAGCAGCAGACCCACAGCGGCGGCCACGACAATGGTCGTCGCCCGCCACCTGCCTCTTGAGACTCCACCAGAGACCCTCGAGCTGAGGTACCCCACCACAAATCCTTCCGCGCCCTTTATCACTAGAGTACCAGGGGCGTAGTTTGAAGCTCCGAGAGCAAGGTCAGACAGCATCGAGCCGACTCCCCCCGAGAATGCCCCGACATAGGGGCCAGTGAGCAACGCGGCGATATACACCATCACCTCGCCGAGGTTGAAGTAACCGCTAGGTGTCGCAGGGATTGCCAGCGCGAACGACATTGTTGCGACGGCCACGAAAGCGGTAAAGACGGCTGCGCCGGCTACAGCCCTACTGTCCATTCTCTTCGGCTCCAGGACCGCTGTCCCAGGTGTCATGCGGACTTCCCCTCAGAATTGTCCCATGTCATGACGAGAATCGAGGTCGAGGCCACCGTCTTGAATATATAAGCTCCAACCTATATATTGGCCTCATCTGCCGCCACTCCAACCGATGACATTCTTCGAATGCGTGAATTGTTCTCAGACGCTGGAGACCAACTTGCTGGACGCGTCCTGCGAGGCTTGCGGCTCGGCTGTCATCATCGCTGGGGGAGAGAATCCCTCCGTAGACAGGGAGTACCTCGAGAAGCTCCCTCCTGGAGTCTGGAGGTATGGGGCCCTCCTGCCGAGGACTGCAGCTCGGGATGTCGTCAGCCTGGGAGAAGGCGGCACTCCTCTGTTGCGGGCCTCAAGGCTCGGGTCTGAGTTGGGGTTGGGCCGCCTTCTGATCAAGGACGAAAGCAGGAACCCCACGGGTTCCTTCATGGATCGCGGTTCGACAGTTCTAGTAAGTCTCGCAAGGGAGAGGGGCGTCAAGACCTGTTCCTGTGTGACCACGGGAAACCTGGGCGCCTCGCTCGCGGCGTACTGTGCAAAGGCGGGCATCGGTGCTGAGATTAGGATGCGTCCGAGCACTGACCGGGGAAAGTTGTATCAGATGATTGCCTACGGTGCGCGCATCGAAACAACCTCGAAACCAGCTAAGAGAGGCGGATCCGACGACCGCTCTATATCCGTGACTGCAGGCAACCCGTACTTCTTGGAAGGGGAGAAGACGACGTGCTTCGAGATCATTCAGGATCTGGGGTGGGAGACGCCTGACGTGATAATCGTTCCAGTCGGAACCGGAGGACACCTCAGTATGTTCTGGAGGGCCATCCAGCAACTGAAGGATTCTGGGTTGATCGACCGGTCGAGTTGCAGACTTGTGGGAGTACAGTTTTCGGGGTCTGCGCCTGCTGCTGGGGGTCCGCGTCGGGTGAAGTACACAGACCAGGCTGAAGAACCTTTCACTGAACTTGAGGAATCGGAGCCCATCTTCAGGAACGAGGCGATAAGAGCAATGAAAGAGTCTGGGGGGCGATGGATCGAGATAACCGCGGGGGAAACCATCGACGCGACTGGTCTTCTAGCGGGGACCGAGGGCATATTTGCCGAGCCTGCGGCCGCTTCGGTCGTGGCGGCGCTACAGACGGCAAAGTCGCAAGGTCTGATAGATGCTGACGAGGCCATAGTCTGTGTGATTACCGGTGCGGGACTTAAGGACACGAAGGCAATTTCCAGGATCGCCAAGGCAACTAGACAGGCGATCGTGAAGGAAGACTACCCCGTAGCGCGGTTGCAGATCGGGGATACCAAGCTGCGGCTGCTCCACTCGTTGGCAAACAGACCCCGTTTCGGATACGAGCTCTGGAAGGAACTTTCGTCGGGAAGGACAATCACTACTGCAAGCGTTTACCAGCATCTTGGCGAGCTCGAGGGATTAACCCTGGTGAGGAAGTCGGGGGTCGTGACTGCGAGAGGGAGGGAGAGAGTCTTCTATGAGCTCACAAGAAAGGGCTCAGATCTTCTCAGGATGGCAGGAAGAATCCAAGAGAGCTAGCCGACTCCGTCCTGGGTCTGCTGCCTGTCAGATGTGGACTGGGCCCTAACGGAGATCAGAGTCAGAGCGGCGATCGTGAGACCGATCGGAATCCAGAGGGCGATGCCCAGGTAAGGATTAACGATGGTGACTGTCTCCATGGCCGCCGCAACTAGCAGCATCGTGGCGACAATCCCTATCTCCAGAATGAGAACCCTCGTTTCACTCCTGAGTCGGTGTCGCCTCCAGGCGACAATCAGCATTACTCCGGAGCTGACCGCCACTGCGTAGGCGGACATCTCGACGATTGCGAATGGGAAGAAGAAGAGAACGAGGCCGTACAGCGCTCCGGGAACACCTTGCGAGACAGCCATCGCCTGGAATATCTGCCCCGTCACGTAGGTGGAGATGACCCAGAGGAGGCCCCCGACCACAGGGACCATCTCACCAAACGCGATTGCTGCGTTGTGGGTAAAGATGTAGACGAACTGGCCTGTCGGACCTAGGCTGTTTGACACTCCGGTGATGTTCTTCGCCTCGTTCTCCAGCGCCTGCTGGGTAGCCGCGTTCATGGGCACCGACGTCGCGAGGAAGAAGATTGTCAGTTCGACGAGAAACACCATCAGCATGAGCATAAGCCTCCGCCGCCCGAGCAGTTCCTTCACCGCGCTCGGTCTTGGCGGGGGGATCGGTTCCCGATATGCTTCCTTCTCTGACATTTCTTAGGTCGGTATGGCTGCACCCGTTAATGAATGTGAATCTCTTCACGCCGTTGAAATGATTAGGCCTACGGCGTAGAGGAACCCCGCGGCAACGGCGCCCACTGCAGCCGACTCTAGACCGGCCCTTAAGTTGAAGTGGCTCGGAGTGAAGATCCTCGATGCTAGCGCGAAGAGTGCCATGAGAGAGAGGAGGACTGAGAGGAGCAAGGCGGGAACGTATCCCGAGGTGAGCTCATATGGAGAAAGTGCGACCAGGGCCAGGATAAAGAATGCGATGCCAGCGGAGCCTGGTCTGACTAACTGGTTTGTTGCAAGGTCTTCCATGTGTAGCCGCAACTCGTGGTTCAGCTGCGTTTTGAGCCACAGCTCCTTGTCCTTGACCAGCCTCCCCATTATCACATCGACTTCTCTTTGGTCGTACCCTTCCTTCTTCAGAAGCTCCTCGAGTTCTGCCTTTTCCTCCTCGGGCTCCGTCTCGATCTCCATACGCTCCCGCCGAACGTCGATTCGCAGTAGGTCCATTTCGGATCTGCTGGAAAGGTAACTGCTGAAGAACATCGACAGACCCCCTGCCATGGCGAAAGCGAACCCGGCGAGCAGGATGGTGTGGAAAGCTACGCCTGCGCCGTTGAGGGCGGCTGTCATTGCCACCGCCTCGATTGCCCCATCGCTGCCTCCGAGAACGACCCTATCTAGGACCCGACGGGCGGGGATGTGCGGGTGTTTCTCCTGCAAGTTCTCGGGCAGCGGCGCTCGGTTCAGGAACCTGCGCTTTTGTATTTAGGGCTTGCAAGGTCTGTTTTTCTCGTCAGAGGCCAGCGCTGACCCGCCTGTGACTCTTTTGGAATATGCTTAGGGCTTATGCGCGACGCTCATGCGTAGGCACACTCTTAAAAGCAGATTCCCGTAACCCTCGAACATGACTCCAGACGAGAAGATCCGTCTAGGGATGCTGGCTCTGGCTGGCGCAAGCGTTGTTTTTGCGTCCCTGGGCTTAAGGGTCGGCCCGCTCGAAATAATCGGCGGTTTCGGAACACACTAGGCTCGCCTAGTGTGTTTCTCTCTTTATTTCCACAATCAACGTTTCGAATCGGCTGACTAGGTCTTTCAGGTCGAATTTCCATTTCTTCAGAGCTTGGTCGAACCGGTCGTATGAAATCGTGAAACTTGCCGCGTTCGACTGGTCAACGGAGTAGATTTCCGCCCTCTCCTTGACCGCCGATATCGTCTCGGTCAGGTACTGGAGCCCTTCGACGACGAAGTCGACCGGAAACGCGAGCTCGCAGTAGTAGTTTGCCCCGACCGCCTCGGACCAGAGGAATGGTAGCCTGTTGACGGCCTGTCTCAAGGACATCATCTCGTATTCCGTGACCCCGTGAATCATGAGAGCGACAGCGAAGTACTGGTGCTGCCGGTGAAGGACCTTCTCGATTCCATAGTCGTATCTCGTGCCCATCCAGTTGACGGAGTAGCCGTTGAGGAGGCGCCTCGTCATCACATGTGTAGTGTAATGCCACGCGAGCTTCTTGTAGTTCACCTTGAGCTTGTCCGAAATCTCCTTCAGCGACTTGTTTGCGTCCATCTGAAGTTCCTTGATGAGCAACAGGTCCACGTAGTCGAACTTGGCTGGGCTCGAAGGCATGTACTGTGCAGACCCGAAGTCACTGGTTGCGTTGGCCGTCCAGTCGAAGTCCCACCTCCCGGTGTCGAAGTCGTAGAACTCGGACTTCATGGGCGCGACTCTCATCCAATCGAATTCAACAATGTCAAGACGGCAGAACATTCCCTTCTCCTTCATCGTGCCGAGAAAGAACTTCAGTTGGTCAACGAACTCGCGCGGCGCACTGAAGCTGGTGATGTAGTACCCACCTGGCATCGTCTTGGCGAAGCTGACGAGGAAGCAGAGTTCATTCATCGACGCGAGGATCGCCTGGGAGAACTTCCTGTACTCCTCGGTGAAATCGAGTATCACCATGACCCTGCGGAGGCCGAGTTTCTCGTGATCCACCTTGGCCTGAACCGCGAAACCTCTGTTCAGGACTTTTTCCTTGTAGCGATATCTTACCGATTCCTTGAATTGTCCGAGCCTCCGCGAGATCTCCGGGACATCAGGTCCCACTTCCGTAAGGAGTTTCACCAGTTGAATCGTTCTGGCATTCACGTTGGCAGGCTCCGGCTGTGCTGTCGTCATCCTATATCCTCGCAGTCCCCGCGATGTTACACGCAAAGTTCGAATTTAAGTTGTGTCGATTCCAAATCCATAACTTGGTACCGGCGCCGATGACCATGTGTCTCTTTCCCCCTCGTTAAGCACATATGGTGCAACCTTTACAAGGGAATTTGTCCTTTCCAAAGGGAATTTGCCTCGAACTTCTGGCCTATTGACCATGCAATATCCAAAGAATATCCGCATCGAGCGCGCTCCTTCTCGGAGGTTGGCCGAACCTGTCCCAGGTGAAGAGCATCAAGAATGCCTTGGCGAGGTGTGGTGAGGTCATCCCTGATGTGGGAGTAGCAGAATGAACAAGCCGTTAGAAATCGCTAATGAGTCAGCAAACCTTCAAATTCCGCCTGACATCAGAGGAGACAATCTCCTTGCAAACGTGTCACACACAGGCAGTCAGTCTACCCCGACAACAAGAAAGACAAAATCTAACGCTCAGAGCCGCGCTCCGCACGGACGAACTCGCGTCCGAAGACGAGACAGAACCAGATGCAGACCTATCAAGTTTTTAACCGGCGGAGATGCGCGACTGAACCGCGTTGCCGCTGAAGAACAGGAGGGGCGAATACCCTTGGAGACAGACGAGGCTAGACAGAGTCCGGCTGACTACGGACAAGAGGTCGTACTCGCCCAGTGATACTGTGAACGCAAACTTCGAGTTCCGGGTCGTCGGCGGACTCAGAGATGCTTTTCATCCAGATGTCTGGACGGTGGCCTGGGAAGATTTCGACAAGATACTGAGGCTGACGCTGAGGACGTCACTGGGGGTCCAGCGAGGTCCACTCACGAGGAAACTCGCCGAGATCAAGAAAGAGGTGAGGAAGGCCAGCTTCTACTGGAGCAGGGATCCTGATCTTCCCTACAGGATATGGGCGATGGTCATCCCTGAGGACGGCGGGCCCCCCAAGATACCCAGAAACGTGGAAGACGCGAAGTCGAAGATGCTCGACGTGGAGAAGACGTTCAGATTCTCTGCGTCGGCCCTTGGCAAGGGCAAGCACAGGTTGGTCGGGAACGCCTACGCGGGCTGGGGCCGCAGAAGCTTCATAGAGAAGGGCTCGGTCTCTTCAAAGTCAAAGCCGTTGGTGGTCGAAGTCGAGTAAGGAAGAGTGGCTGGCCGAGGTCTCTTGGTCCGGGGAGAACGTCTTTCTCGGCTCCGATACATCAGGCCACACAGTCGTCTACGATTCGAACGACGGGCTGATGAAAGGCATTGGGCCGATGAGAGCCGTCCTCACAGCTCTCGGGGCGTGTACGGGGATGGACATCGTCGCAATCCTGAGGAAGAGAAAGCAGAAGCTCACGTCTCTCAAGGTCTTGCTCTCGGGCGAACGCCCGAAGTACGGCTTGCCAAAGCCCTGGACCTCGATCCACATCAAGTACGAGCTGTCGGGGGAGAGGCTTGACAAACGTTTCGTCGAAGAAGCAATCAAGGACAGTACTGAGAAGTACTGCAGCGTGGGCGCGTCCCTGTCGCCCACCGCAAAGATAACCCACTCCTACGAGATCGTCGCCTAGACCTTCAGTACTATCTTGCCGAAGTGCCGGCTTTCCTCCATCTTCCGCTGGGCCTCGCCCGCCCTTTCCAATGGGAAGACCGAGTCAACGACGGTCTTCAGTCTTCCCGTTCTGAAGAGGCTTACAACCTTGAGCAGCTCGCCCTTGCTCGACATGAAGCTCCCGTAGATTGTCAGCTCCCTATTGTAGACATACCTGAGGTCAGTGGCCACCTCGGCCCCCGTCGTTGCCCCACAGAGAACCAGCCTACCCCCCTTCGCGAGCGCTTTCACACTGGATTCCCAGGTGGTCCTGCCCACGTGTTCGAAGACGATGTCGACGCCCGTCTTCCTGGTAATCTTTCTGACCTCAGCGAGGACGTCCTGCCTGTAGTGGTCGATTACATGATCGGCTCCCAGCTGTTTCGCTCGTTCCAGCTTCTCCGCGTTTCCGCCTGTCGCTATCACTTCTGCACCGTACAACTTCGCTAGCTGAATCGCAGCAGAGCCGACTCCTGAGCTCGATGCAAGAACGAGGACCGTGTCCCCAGCCCCGACCCCTGCTTTGGTCACCAGCATGTGATAGGCTGTTAGGAACACGAGCGGGAAGGAAGCCGCCTCCTCGAGACTCATCATTTCGGGCTTGGGGATTAGGTTTACCCGGGGGACCTTGACCAGCTCTGCATATCCACCGTCGACGCCATATCCAATTATGGTGTAGTACCTGCACTGGTTGTCCTTCCCGATCAGGCATTTGTCGCATCTTCCGCACCCGACCCCAGGGTTTACAATCACCTCATCGCCTTTTGTGAAATCCCTCTCCTCGGGCGGGACCCACTCTACCACCCCTGCTATGTCACTCCCGGAGATGTGCGGGAGCGGTATCTCGACGTTGGGGAGCCCGTTCCTCGCCCAGAGGTCCAGGTGATTCAGGGCGCACGCCCTGACCCTCACTAGTGCATCGTCGCTGCTTGGCAGCGGTTCGGGCGCGTCTTCGTACTGGAGGACCTCAGGGCCTCCATGCCTATGGAATCTTACGGCCTTCATCGGCTGCCGGCGGGTTCAGCGTTCTTTTTACCCTTCTGAAAAATAGTTTCGCTGGGCCTCTATCAGTCGTTCTCTACAACGCATAATCAAGGTTATAAGGTGAAGAGCGACGAACCAGCGGAACCTCCCTTTGGTGCTCCCACGCTCCGTCTTCAGGGACGAATCATTCCTCTTCCCGGAATACCTGCCGCACCAGATTCCTCACCGTGACGCCCAGTTCAGGATTCTCGAACTCTACTTCCAGAGTGTCGTGCAGAACGCCTCGAAGGCGAGCCAGAATGTGATGCTCTCCGGGCCTGTAGGTTCGGGCAAGACGATGCTCGCCAAGAAGCTTGGCGAGTCGCTGCAGAAGAAGGCGGCTCTGTATGGAAACCTGGTGAAGATGCTGCATGTCAACTGCAGGATCGACAAGACGCTGCAGTCAGTAATGGTCAGGGCGCTCAGCACCCTCGGGCAGAATTATCCATCGAGGGGATACGGCTTCGAGGAGCTCCTCTCCGTCCTCGTCGAAGAGTTGAGGAGTAACCACATGCACCTCGTCATAGCGTTTGACGAGGTCGACTCTCTGATAACCTCTGACCCCTCTGCGCTCTACACTATAACGCGCCTGAGGGAGACAACTCAGGGGAGCCAGGTCTTCTCTTCCCTGCTCATTTCGAAGACGCTCGACTACATGAAGGCCGTGGACCTCAGCACCCTCAGCTCGGTGCAGTGGAACGAAGTCTCGCTTGAACCCTACTCGGCCGCTCAGCTCCTGGACATTATAGTTTCTAGGAGCGAAGCGTTCAGCGACGGCGCCTTGGGCGACAGCTCGATGCAGCTGGCGGCAGACATAGCGAGCTTGTACGGCGACGCACGGTATGCGCTCGACTTGGTCTACAGGGCCGGGAAGCTCGCCGACATCTCCGAGTCGCCACGGATCTTGCCCGAGCACATCAGGTCTGCCAAGGCTTCGCTGCCTCCAGGGTTCAGCAAGGAGGAGCTGAATTACCTGTCGAGACACCAGCGGCTGATACTGATGGCAGTCTCCGCCCTCCTAAAGAAGGGAGACTCGACCTATGTCACAATAGGCGAGGTTGAGAAGAGCTACAGCGTCATCTGCGAGAACATGGGTGTGGCAGCGAACCACCATACACAGGTGTGGAACGACGTCAACGAGCTGTCTAGGAAGGGCATTATAGAAACTCAGCTCTCGGGCAGGGGCATGAGGGGCAGGACCACCCTGATCGGGCTGTCGCTTGTGTCCGCGAAGGAGCTGATGGGGGAACTCGAGAAAGGGATGGTCGCCGACGTTAGAGGTTGAGGAGTTGCTGTCCTCCTACGGGAGGATCAAGGTGCTCACAGTGATGATCAAGAGCGGAGAACTGAACATCTCAGAGACCACCCGGAGGTCCGGGCTCTCACACGCACATCGACCGCGCGCCACCTGGAGTTCTTGACGAAGTCAGGAATCCTCGCTGAGAAGCGCTTCAACAGGATCCGTATCTTCCGTGTCGACAGAAGCAACCCCTTCGTCGGCATGATCACGAAGTTCCTCTCAGAGTGGCAGGAAGCCAGGGAAGTGTTCTATCAGCAACCATTCAACTAGTGGGATGAGCCCGACCTGCCTCCCTAGAGATGAGTGCGGCGTAGTTCTCCTCCAAGTCAAGGCTCCCGACCAGCTCATCCCTGAATGCCGCTCCCCCGCAGAGCAACAATATGTACGGCATGTCCTCGACGAGGAAGCCCCTCTGGCTTATCCCAAGTCTCCGGCCTGCGAGGAGTCCGATCTCCTTGAATTTCTTCGAATCATTCCAGATCCTGACCTGCAGAGGCCAGGAAACGCCATCCATGGAGTAGGACGCCCCTCCATCGCCGAGCGCTCTCCAGAGCTCTGATGCAAGCATCGGGTCGAGGTACCTCAACAGCCTCCAATCTTTCCCACTCGTGATCCGTCCCAAGAGGAGGTCGGCCCTCGATATCACTTCGAGAGCGGTTGCCTTCCTCTCATCGTGGACTCTTGCCTTCAGTACACTCGTGAACAGGTCGCGGAGCTTCTCTCTGGGCTGACCCGGATACGCCCTCAGCGCCTTGAGGGCCGCCCTCTCGTCCATTGCATCGAAGAAGGCATTGATTGCCTGTGAAGTGGTTATCTCTTCGTCCTTTGAAGAAGCGCCCCCCGATTGCAGGAAATTGATAGCGGACCGCAGGTCGCCGTTGGCGGCCTTCACGATCGAGGCCAATTCTACTTCCTTGAACGAGACTCCCTCGTTCCTGGCGATCTTGACGAGCTGCGCTTCCACGACTTCAGGCGCTGGCTTGTGAAACTCGATTCTGTTTGTCACGCTTGAGAGTTTCTTCACTTCGTCCGACTCCGGGTCGTTGGCGGCCATGGCCACGGGATTCTCGCTCTCCCGGACCGCGTCTCTAATGAAATCGATGGCGCCGTAGTCGGCCCTCCCGGCTAATCCATCGACTTCGTCGAGGAAGACGAGCGTTCTACTGTCGAACAGGTTTCTGCTCGAGATCACTTCTCCAATGTGTTTCGAAAGCCTGTCCCTTGTGCGTGTATCGCTCGCGTTCAACTCCACGAGCTGGAGCCCCAGCTTCTCGGCCGCGAGGTGGACGCACGTCGTCTTCCCTGTTCCAGGAGGGCCAACGAGGAGGGCGGCCCTGGCGCCGCGCTTCCACTTCTTCAACCATGACACGAACCTGTCCCTCGCCTCCTCGTTGCCCACCATGGAGTCCAAGTTGGACGGCCTATACTTCTCCGACCACAATCAGTAAGCACCTCCTACGAAGACAATCAGCCCCAAGGCCATGCCGGCGAGTGCGATTCGCTTCACCCTGTGCGCGTTGGCGGGGTCGTGCCGCGCGACTACTGAGGCAGCTAGGTACACGAAGACCGCGTCAGGCGCGATGACCCCAAACGTGTAGAACTTGTTCGCCAGCCCCAGCACCAGGGGGACCCAACTGGCGACCACCGCGAGAAGGAAGAAAGCCGCACCGACAGAGGACGCCGTCTTGAGCCCTCTGCTTCTTGCCACGGAGTTAATCCCCCGTTTCTCATCTCCCTCGACATCGGCCATCGCCTTCACCACCTCCCTCCCGACGCCGGAGAAGAACGACGTGAGCGCCATCATCAGCAGCAGGGATCTCGTCAAGCTGCCGCCGGAGACGACGCCGCCGTAAATGAAAGGGACAGCGAGGGAGGACGCGACGAGGAGGTTCCCAGGGAGGCCTGTTTGTTTCGCTCGGCTATTGTAGACCCACATGAGAAACGCATACAGCGAGGCAATGCCGACAGCGACGGGGTTCAGGGTCAGTACGCAGGTGGCAACGCCCGCCACCAGGACGAGCACGGAGAGCCTGACCGCCGCCTGGGTCGAGGCGCGACCGCTCGGAATGGGGCGGTCCGGCCTGTTCACCCTGTCCACTTCGACATCGTAGATGTCATTGGTTGACATAGAGTAGGCACAGAGGAAGAACCCGGTCAGGAAACCCAGGGCCCCCTGAACGACCTTCGCATCAGCGGGCTTGGAAACAAAGAACCCAACGATGACAGCCAAGCCGATCATGGCGCAGTTGGCCGGTCGTATCAGGTCGAGACCTGCTCTGAAGTTCATCAGGTCAGAACCTTGCCTTGCTCACCTTGTAGTAGATCACTTCGCCCCTGCGCTCGATCACCGCGATTATCGCCTCCTTCCCCATCTTGGCCATCTCCTTGACCGACTCTTGGAGGTCTCCCATTCCCTTCTCAATTCCCTCATCTAGGGCGAAGACGACGTATTTCGCGGGCTTCTTCGGGTAGTCTCCCCTTTCGTAGACCCTGAGGTCAGTCCCAAAGCCGAATCCCTCCCGCACGACGTAGCCTCTGCTCCTCAGGTCCCTGTAGATCATGAACTTGGTCCAAGAGTCTCTGGCCCGCTTCTGGGTCAGCTCAGCGAGCCTCTCGAATGTAACCGCCTTCCCTGACTCGTCCTTCAGGTCGAGTTTCCCCGAATAGAGAAGGTAGAGCGCCTCATAATCGCGCAGGGCCAGGGCCCTGTCCTGCATCGACCCGTAGCCGGACTCTTCCAGCTGGCCAAAGCGTTCCCGGTCGACCACCACTGCGGCGCCGCTTGTGAGAACTGCGTTGAACGGCTGAGCCTGCTCTTCAGGGGTGACAGCTTCTCCCAAATCTCTCAGTTTGGCGAAGGCCGTCCAACTGTATTTGAAGGTTCAAGAGAATCGATGGTGGAAACGCTTTAGAGCCGACCCGGGGTGGTGAGCTTTCCTTGGCCGACTTCTTCACGATGCGGACAGTCACCTGGAGCGACGGCTCGGTGAAGATGATTGACCAGACAGCCCTTCCAGGGAGGCTAGCCTACGTTACATACACTCGGCCCGAAGAGGTGACCGAGGCGATTAGGACTATGGTCGTCCGCGGCGCCCCTGCAATAGGGGTGGCGGCCGCGATGGGGGTGGCTCTGGCCGCCGCGCGTTCCACCACAAGAGACCTCCGGGAACTCATGAAGGAACTCGAACGCAGCGCGAATCTGCTCCGCTCGACTAGACCCACGGCGGTCAACCTGTTCTGGGGGATCGACCGGGTCATGAAGGTCGCCCGATCTGCGAAATCAGTCGGCGAGACCAGGGCGTTTGTCGCGGCAGAGGTGAAGAGGATGGAGGAGGAGGACATCGAAGCCAACAGGAGGCTTGGACGCGTGGGCGCGGACCTTATCAAGGATGGGGAGACTGTCTTGACTCAGTGCAACGCCGGCGCGCTCGCGACCGTGGGGTACGGGACGGCACTGGGTGTGGTGAGAGCAGCGGTCGAGCAGGGGAAGCTGGTGAAGGTCTTGGTGCCCGAGACGAGGCCCGCGCTCCAAGGGTCTCGCCTGACGGCATTCGAGCTGGTGACTGATGGCATCGACTGCACCGTGATCCCTGACACGGCCGTCGGACACATGTTCAGCCTCGGGAGGGTAGACAAGGTCATTGTGGGAGCAGACAGAATCACGCGCGATGGTTTCGTGTTCAACAAGATAGGGACCTATCAGGAGGCGGTCCTGGCAGACAGACACGGGGTCCCGTTCTACACTGCGGCACCACACTCGACCTTCGACCTCTCTCGGATTCACGAACAGGTGACGATTGAGGAGCGAGGTTTCGAAGAGGTCGTCCTCATCAAAGGGAGAAGAATCGCGCCGAAAGGCGTTTCCGTGGCCAACCCAGCCTTTGACATGACGCCTCCAGAGCTTGTCGCCGCGATGGTGTCAGACAGAGGTTTGATCGAGAGGCCGTTTGAAGAGAATATCTCTCGGGTCATCTCTTAATTACCTAGGTCGCCCGCTGCACTTTCGGGCCCGTAGCCTAGCACGGATTAAGGCGTCAGCCTTCGGAGCTGAAGATCATGGGTTCGAATCCCACCGGGCCCGCTACCTACAGGTGTCAATTCCTCTTGCTCTTTCTTCTGTTTGGCAGATTTGTGGGACATAGCAAGCCTTCCAACTTCAGAATGGCAGTCGAAGGGCACTCCTCCCGCTCCCAGGGGCACATCAAGAATGAACACTTGCCTCCGAATCTTGATTCGCCTCATGTTCTCTGCCCAGTCATACCTTGTTTCTTGGAATCAACGCGTAGCGTTACTCGTTGCTGCTTGTTGGCTATTGTTCGTTATTTGTGTTATCAGGGCTATTGTTGAGCTTAACCGGTCAAAAGCCTCCCCTAGGGCATAGCAGCCCCCCGTCCCCTAAGGCTAGGGGCGACGAGGCGGCTGAAGAACCAAGAAGTGTAGCGAAAAAGCGGGCGGGCAGAAGTCGAAGAGGGTTCCTAGAGTCCCAAGAAAGAGGACGAACTAGGGGGGAAGGTGTAATTCCTAGGCCGCAGCGCAGTCTAGTCTTCCGGGAAGGGAACGCCGACCGCGTTCTCCATGATGCGCCGCTCCGCGCTACGGAGAATCTCGCTTAGGGTGGACGGCTTGACCCCCACGAGCTGGCTGAGGTTCGTCAGACTGATCTTCCTGGGGAACTCGAAGTACCCCTGTGCGACTGCTGTGGCAATGATCTCTTTCTGGCGCCCCGTTAGGGTTGCCTTCTGATCCAATGGTGAAACGTCTTCGATACGTGTCTCGACGCCGTCCTGACTCAGCCTGGAAAGTATCTGCCTCAGGTCGTTGTTCCTCCTCACGATGAACCGCCACGAGGCCGGCTGGCCCTCGGCGTTGAGCGGGCAGTCCAGACAAATTATCGCAGAGTCGCTCGATGCCCGGCAGACGCTGGGTCTGTCAAGGACAAGCAGCAACGGAAGCGTCTCTCCGCCGTCTTCTCCTTCCAAGGCCTGTCTCACTCCTTCCTGCTTTCGAATCGCCGAGACGGTCTTCTTCACGGCTTCAGGCTCGCCCTTCATCTCTAGGAGCAAGGTCATCCCCTTCTTGTTGAACTGCTTGCAGTCTACTACGTTGATCTTGGTTCCAAACTCTCTTGCCGCGTCTTGGAGTTTGTTCTCGGCCCTGACCTCCAGCGAAACCTGTCTTAGCATGCTCCCGAATGTGTTAGGGTAGTCCCTCCCTATTTAACGCGACAGTACAATTCTCATCCTTGAGAATGCCATGCATGTTTTCGCCTTCCCTAACGAGTTGTTGGAATTCGACCCGGCTTTCCGCTAGAGCGCGGACGCTTCGTACACCGATAGGTCCTCGAAGAACAGGTGCCGCGTCACGACCTTCGACAGCCTGAACCCGTGGCGCGAGCATTCGGCCTCAAACTCTCCGATGGGAGCTTGGTCGTTCAGGAGCATGACAATTTTTCCGGTCAACTTCACTGTCCGCAGGGCTTCTCGGAGGAACCTCATTGGCACCTCCAAGGTGGCGCCGCCCTCCGTGGAGGGGTCGTCCGCTACTTCGGCGGGCAGGTAGGGCGGGTTGAATGCGACCAGATCGAAGGAGCCCAACCGAAGGCAGGACGCCCCGTCGGCCAACAGAAAGTCTGCACCCGGGGCTCTCCAATCTGTCATCCCCGGCGTGACGATGTCGGTTCCGACCGTTGTCTCGAAGCCCTTAGCAAGCACGAGCAGGTTGCCGCAGTTCCCTGCGCCGATTTCGAGAGCGCTTCCACCTGAGTAGGTTTTCAGGACTCCCCTGAGCAGTGCAGAGTCCTCGGAGGCCAGGTACGGTCTGCTCATTCGGCGACGTCGTCGCCCTTGAACGACCTGTACTCCTCGGGCTTGAGCACTTGGGTGATGTTCTGAGTCTGGTAGAAGTACGCGGGAGTTCCGTCCGGAGATGACGCCAGGCTGTTGTCAGCATTCTGGAGCCTGTACACCTTTACGACAGACGGCTTCACGCCCAGGACGGTCCCGTCATCCAGCGCGTAGTAGCTGAATCTCTCCTGAAGCGTCTTGAACCCAACGAGCTTCCCCTTGGGCTGAGGTGAAGGAATCATGAGGGACCTTTCCAGAAGGGGCGTTAAAAGCGTGAACTATCTGGTAATCCTTTGAATCCCTGAGCTGTACTGGGCCGCCTTCTTGGGCGCATTCACCAACTCTCCAGGGACCCCCAAGACTGCCGCGGCCTCCCTGAGTACGGCCTTCCGTACGCCTCCTCTGATCTTGAATGAAACGGGAAACGATCTTCCCAGGTCAACGACCTCCTTCTCGGCGAACGGGAAGCGGGGTTCCAGCCACCGCGAACAAGCGTTCACGTCTCTGGCCATCCCCCTCGATTGGTATTCCCTCACGTCTTGATCCATGATGGCCGCCGCCTCCTCCTCTCCAGCATCCGTCAGGGTGTCTTGGTACTTGGCATATCCGCCGAAGAGCTCGTCAGCGAGCTGCCCCAGCATGATCAGCTCCGCCCCTCCTTCTGCGGCGCTCTTGGAGACGATCGAATACAGACACCAGAGGCTCTTGTCCATGAGAGAAGTCTGGAAGGGGAATTCCATCTCCCTCAGTTCGATTGCGACTGCTTCGCGGGTGAGCCTCGTAGTCATCAGCCCGATTCCCAGGATGGCGGCTCCTCGGCTTGCGCTGCTGCTGTCGAAGGCCCCCTCCACGAAGGCGCTGCAGGCCACGACACTCGTCCGCCGCTTCGCGCAGGACGCGATTATCGAGCTGTCGAGCCCTCCGGAGAAGGCGACCGCCACCTTGGAACGCCCTTCGACTATACGCGCCACGGAAGCGTCTACGGCACGGGCCAACCTCCTCCCGGAGTCTTCGAAGGTCCCCAGGCGCTCGGTCAGAACCTGGCCACCTGTTCCTTGATTCTCTTCGCGACGGTCGTCCCGACCTTGTCCACCCCAGCGAGCTTCTCGACGGGCGCCTCCTTGATGTCCTCGAGTGTCCTGAAGCCGGCAGTGTAGAGGGCCCTGGCCCTCACCCTCCCGACCCCCTCCAAGGTCGTCAATTCGATCAACTCCTCGCTGACGCCGGCCTCCACCCTGAGCCTGAGTTGCTCGGTCTGCCTCGCCATCTCGGGCATCTTGAAGAGCTTCGCCAGTTCCTCCAGACTATGAAGTAGCCACTCGGCGTTGTCCACCGCCCTGTGTACGTCTCCCGGTTCGATACCCAGCCTTGAAAGGAGCTGCTCCTCCCGCCACTCGTCGATCCATCCGTACAGCGCCATCACAGTCCGCATCTCTTGGAGGACTTCGTCGTAATTGGAGAACGATCGTGGGCTCGGACGCTCCAGCATCTCGGACCCGTGCTCCTCCATAAACGCGATTGCCATGTCATAGTCCCTGCTCCTGAGCGGGAACTTTGGAGCGAAGTCGGGGCTCCGTGCAACCAGGTGCAGCAGTCCCACGGTGTAATTCCTCCCGGATTCGCCGCGCTTCAGGGCTTCTCTGAACAGGACCCCGGTGGCCGGGTCGATGTAGAGCATCGATACCCTCTTCCCGAAGTCGGTCGCGAAGAAGAGGTCCGCTTTGGTCTCCACGAGTCTCTCAGCATGCAAGTATCCCAACGCCCCGTCAGCCAGCCTCCCCACCTTCTCCGCCCCGACCTGAATCGCGAGCAGTGTCCTTCCGAAGAGGCCGTCGATGTCCCTCCTCGAAAGGCCTGTGCCGGTCGCCACAGCGGCCAGCATGTGAAAGCGCATCGCCCCTTCCTCGGAGAGCATCGATTCTATTGGCTCTGGGGGGTCCTTCGCGTAGTGCTCGAGGACAGTCGCCGACGGTTGCGACGGCGAGGGGATGATGACGGTCTCGCCGTAATCGTCGTACTGGGGCCTACCCGCTCGCCCCGCCATTTGCCTGTATTCCAGGACCGAGATTTCGGCGTTTCCTCCACGTCCCGCGTCATATCTGGTCATGTCTGCAATCACTACCCTCCTTGCCGGGATGTTTACCCCGGCGGCGAGCGTCGGAGTCGCCGCGAGGAGTTTGATCGCCTTCGCCCTGTAGTACTCCTCTACGATGTGCCTGTGTTCCGTGTCGAGCCCGGCATGGTGGAAGGCTGCCCCCTTCGCCACAATCTCGGCGAGGAGACTACTCAGGCTCGTCTCCTCTCCGGACGTAAGGATTCTCCTTGCTGCCTCGGAGACTGCCCTCTTCTCCTGCTCGCTCAGGTACCTCTGCGTCAGTTCGGCTGCCCTAGTCGCCAGGCTGACGGCTCTCTTCCGCGTGTTCGCGAAGATCAGTGCCTGTCCGCCAGTCTTCAGGACATCCACTGCGACATCGATGGAGGCTCCGTAGGTAGACCTAGGAATCGGCCTCGCTTCACCATCAGTGAACACAATCCTGCTGTAGTCATAGACTGCTTCCCTCAGAGGGACCGGCCTCCAGTCGAGCTTCACGACCTTCGAACGGAGCCAATCTCCAATCGTGTTCGAGTTGCTGATTGTTGCCGAAAGTGAGAGCATCTGCGCGTCCAGTCCCAAGTGCATGATCTTGGTCAGAATCATCTCTAGGGTTGGGCCCCTCGAATCATTCCCGGTCAAATGGACCTCGTCCGCTATGAATAGGCCGACCGAGCCGAGCCAGCTCACCCCGTGGCGCATCACAGAATCGAAGCGTTCGTTGGTGAGCACGATGATGTCTCCCCTCCCCAAGGACTCCCCACTCGAGTCGTAGTCGCCAGTCGAGATCACGGTGCGAATGCCTAACCCCGCAAGCCCTGAGAACTCGGCGTACTTCTCGGAGGCAAGAGCCCGGAGCGGGGCAAGGTAGACGACCTTCCTTCCTTGGAGCTTGGCTCTTACAAACGCGGCCATGATAGCGATCAAAGTCTTCCCGGATGCTGTCGGACTGGAGACGACAAGGCTCTTGCCCTCCAGAAGTCCTGCCCTGATCGCTTCCTCCTGCGGCGGGTACAGCTCAGACAGGCCTCTTCCCTGGATGTAGCTGAGCAGCTCGGGAGGAAGCTGAATCTCGTCGAACCTCAAGGACTGTCTCCCAGAGGCTAGCCGCCGAGTCTCCTGAGGAAACCTGGCTTCGATTCATAGACCATGCCTTCCCTGATCATGGTCCTGATTATCTTCTCAGCATCCTCATCTGCGAACTTCGATTTGATCAGTTCTTCCTTGAAAACTCTCCGCTCTACTGGTTTCTTCTCAGCGCCTTCCAGCGACTTCAGGATCTCCATGGCTGTCCTCAAGTTCCTTGTCTCGCCCGCAGGCTTGCCCATCTGGATGCCGAAGTCGGTCTTCTTGGTCCTCGCATCCGTCAGGACATCCTCCACCATCCTGTTCATCAGGGCGGTTGCGGCCATGGCGTCCTCTTCGGTGACTTCTTCCCTCAGGAGCATCCTGGCCCTAGCGGAGGCGATTCTGATCAGCGATTCTAGGGTCCTCGGAGTCGCGGGTATCTGCTCTCCGTGCTCTTCGTCTCCTCCGCTCTTTCTCAGCTCTAGGTAGTAGTCCTTCAACCTGGCTATCGCATCCTTCGTCAGAGTCGGTGTGACCTTCTTGGCATATGCGATGTACTTCTTCAAGAGACTGAATTCAACCGGGGGAGGAGTAGCGTACGTCTTCCGTGTGTGGACTGAAAGGATGTGAGCTGCCAGCTTTTCATCCTCGGCCGGCGAGGGCTGGTCCCTTATTACGAAAATCAGGTCAAACCTGGTCAGCAACGGTATCGGAAGGGTGCTGATGTTCTCAGTCAGGTTCTGGAACGGGTTGTACTTCCCTAGAACGGGGTTGCACGCCGCGAGGATCGCAGTCCTCGCGTTGAGCGTCGCATAGATTCCGCCCTTCGCTATCGTCACGGTGTTCTGTTCCATCTGTTCGTGCAACGCAGTCCTGTCCTCGGGCTTCATCTTGTCGAACTCGTCAATGGCCGCTATGCCCTGGTCCGCGAGGACCGTGACTCCGGCCTCCAGCATCAGAACGTTCTTCTCTCTGATGACGGCCGCGGAGAGCCCTGCGGCGGTTGTCCCCCTGCCGGAAGCGAAGATCCCTCTGGGGGATACCTGTGCTGCGAACTTCAGCATCTCGGACTTCGCCATTCCCGGGTCGCCGACGAACAAGACGTTGATGTCTCCCCTGAGTTTGGTCCCATCTGGGAGCGTGGTCGAGCTGCTGCCTCCTAGCAGAAGCAATATCGCCTCCTTCTCGGGAAGATGTCCCAGTATCGCCGGGGCGATTGAAGCAATCAACTTATCGTATGCGTCTGGTGAGGCAGCGATACTCCTGATCAGCGCTTCGTCCTCTTTCGTGAGCTTGACCTGTTCCGGCTCTTTCCCCTTGACTTCGACAAGGTTGCAGTCGATCTGAGACTTGAAGAGTCTCGTCCTCACCTGTCCCAAGGTGTAGTCAGGGACGGCTCTCACTATGCCAGTGAGAATGACCCTGTCTCCCGGCCTTGCCGTGTTGACTATGTCTCCCTCCAAGTTGACGTCGAAGAACTGAGGGAGCTGGCCCGGGGGAAGCTCCTCTGGTAGCTCCTGCACCCTGAGAATCTGGAAATCGATGAACCTGCTCTGCTTCCTATCAAGCTCGAAGTTCCTTGCTTCGTCGCACAATTCGCACTTCGGGGGTCGCTTGAGCGGAAGGTCGTCTTGGTCCTGATAGGTCAGATGCCCGCTCGGGCAGACCCACGCCGCCGAGGTCATCAGCGGCCTCAGCTCAGAGCTTCTGACCACCATTCCGGCGACAGCGAGCATCTTGTCCAGATAAGAGGTGTCGACCTTCCGCAGAGGGACTTGTTCGGGTATCCCGCGGATTCTGACCATAAGCGCCCTCTTCACCCGATCAGCGTAGAGCGCGTTCTCACTCCTCATCGTTTCAAACGCCGCGGTCTTGAAGGAGGCTAGAGCTGAGTCGGGCCTCGAGAGAAGCGTGTTCGCAAGGTCATCGTCATACTTCAGGAGGTCCCCAAAATCGACTGTCAGGGACTTTCCCTCGTTCGAGATGAGCTCGGATATCTTGGCCCTGTAGGTCGGGTTCCCGGACCTGTCGGTGACGGTCTTGAGGAAGTCCTCGAACATCTCCGAGAGCCGACTGCTGGCTAGCATGGTCCGCTACGTCGTGCTCCCGAGCAGTGCCGCCCTCCACTCCTTTGAGAGAGACTGTGAGACCGAGAAGAATGCGTCCTCCTCGGGAGTGAGCCTGTCGGTCAGGGAGGAGCCCTGGCTCGACGAACTCGACAGGGAGAGCAGCTTGCTCAGCCTCATTCCGATCAGATCGTAGCTCCCGGCCCTGAGCTTGTCGACCTCCTCCCGCCTGACCTTTCCCTCCGAAAGTGCCTGTGAGAGGAAACCGAGCTTTCTCCTCATTCTGAAATAGAAGTCCCGAGGGAGTTCCGAAAGCTGGAGCATACCCATCATCTTCTCCTTGCTGAGGGCCCTGAAGAGCTCCTCTTCGAAGGGCTCCTCGGTCATCTCGGCGAGGTTGAGGCTCACAAGCTCCTCTGCAACCCACCTTGGCAGTTCGACCGGCTGTCTCTCCGCCAGTTTCTCTATCCTGTAGTCTCCCACCTCAATGTTCTCCACTGACGACTTCATGATGACTCTGCTATTCTCGAGCAGGAACCCCCTTTCTCGCTCCTCAATCATTTTCAAAAGGCCCTGCCTTCCTGCTTCCAAGGTGCTACGCGCAGAATTCGAGTTAGATAATTAAACCTTGGGCGAGGCTAGCGTGAATCCGACGGCGCCTGCGATAAGATCTGCGGAGGCGACGACCACGAGTTTGCTTTCTTAAGGCAAAGCGGCCAGGACGTGCCTCGACCCTGTGCCGGGTCAGTCCAAACCTTGACTCTCACGATTACCCTTGGAAGTTCTAGCAACTCTACTGGGGGGTGCATCCAGCTGGTCGTCTCCCTGCTAACAGACTGCAGATGCGACTTGCTCCGACGGCTGCTGATGAGAAAGAAGACGAAGAGGGGGTGAAGATGGCGCTATCAAAGACGCCATTGGCGATGGGGAGAACTGAGTCTCCATTAGCAAGGGCAATGACTGAGAGTATGGTCATGACCACGACAACGGCTGTGGCGAATTGGTAAATGTCATGTTCGGTCTCATTCACCTACCTCTCCCCCTTAGACCTTAGAACGGATATATACGTAGGAGAGGCAACTCAAACTGGGTCAACTGAACCCCGCGTTACCAATCATGGTGTTGCCCTGACTTGCCAATAGAACAGTTGATGTGGGTCGAGAAGTACAGACCTTCGAAGCTCGACGACCTCGTCGACCAGGAGGCCATCAAGCGCCGCCTCAAACAACTCCTCGAGAAGAAGGAGGAACTCCCACACTTGCTCTTCGCGGGTCCGCCCGGTTCGGGCAAGACAACCACCGCGCTGATCATTGCCCAGCAAATTCTCGGCGAACACAAGAGCGAGTACTTGCTCTCTCTGAATGCGAGTGATGAGAGAGGGATCGACGTGGTCCGAGACAGGGTGAAGACATTCGCTCGTTTCGCAGACAGGAGAGTGGGTGTCCCGTACCGTCTGGTGATACTTGACGAGGCGGACGAGATGACGCACGACGGGCAGACCGCACTCAGGAGGATAATGGAAGAGACTTCTGCCTACACGCGCTTCATTCTCATCTGCAACTACTCTTCAGGTATCATCGAGCCGTTGCAGAGCAGGTGTGCGGTCTTCAGGTTCAACAGACTTGATGAGGCCGCCGTCACAGAATACTTGAAGGTGGTGGCGAAGGCAGAGAAACTAAAGGTGGCCTCCGAAAGCGTCTACGGTGCGATCTACGAGGCGACTCAGGGAGACCTCCGGCAGGCCATTCATATGATGCAGGCCGCGTCGGCCTCCTCTGAGCTGACCCTCGAGGCCGTGAAGTCGGTTTCTGGGGCGACCGTCAAGGCCCGCGTGATCGAAGTAATGGGACTGGCTCTGGAAGGAAGCTTCGAGGCCGCGAGGACAAAGATGGTCGAGCTGACGAAGGTATACGGTATCCCGGAGAGGGACTTCCTGCGCTTCGCCAACGACGCCCTGAACTCGATGAAGGTCGACGATCCGGCAGGGGCTGTTTCAATACTCGCCGAGTACGACTTCCGCTTGGTCCAGGGGTCCCAACCAGAGCTGCAGCTCACCGCAATGCTCGCTCAGCTCTCGTCTCTGAAGAGAAGGGCTGAGTAGCTTGGACCTCTCTCTGCCCCGCGGTATACGGGACATCGAGCCAGATGAGTACGCCTTGCAGGCCCGAGTGCAGCGGGCGTTCGAGGAGGTGGCAGAACTCTTCAACTTCAGGATGATGGAACCGGCCCCGCTGGAGCGCCTGTCCATTCTAAGGACCAAGAGCGGTGCTGAGGTCGACAAGGAGATCTACGCTTTCAAGGACAAGGGGGGGCGCGACGTGGGTCTGAGGTTCGAACTTACCGTTGGCATGGCCCGTTACGTCTGTGCAAGGCGCGACCTCAAGCCGCCGGTCAAGCTCGCCTCCCTTGCTGGCGTGTGGAGGTACGACGAACCCCAGCACGCCCGATACCGGTGGTTCAGGCAATGGGACCTCGAAATCTTCGGCTCTCCTTCCCTTGAGGCGGATGCGGAAGTGGTGGAGGCGAGCTACCGGCTCTTCGAGAGGCTGGGTCTGAAGAGCTTCAGCGTCCAAGTCGGAGACAGGGGCACGGTCCAGCACTTCATCAACAGGGTCCTTGGTATCAAAGAGAACGAGCGGGCAGTCGAGATGATGCGCGCGCTGGACAAGGTCCAGAAGAAGGCCCTGCCAGACCTCAGAGACGAGTACGCCGAAAAAGGGTTCAGGCCCGAGGACATAGACAGGCTCTTCGAGTTCGGCAGCATCAGGGGTCCTCCTGAGAAGGTGCTGTCCGTGCTGGGCGAGAATAAGGTCGAATCTCCAGCCCTCGAGGCAATCGCCGACATAATGAAGGGCAGGGGGGTCGAAGTCGAGTTCAACCTCGGTGTGGTCAGGGGCATCGACTACTATACAGGAGTGGTCTTCGAAGTCGTCGACAAGACCCACCCTGACCTGGGTTCACTAGCAGGGGGAGGAAGGTATGACCTTCTTCCGGGAGCCTTCGGGCGCCCCGACCTCTCTGCGACTGGGGCGGCGGGAGGGATGGAAAGGATTGCCCTTACGCTTTCCCGGGACGCTATGCGTTTCTCCCCGCTGGTCTACGTCGCGGTGGCTGGCAAGAATGCTCAGAACGAATCGTACAGGGTGCTTCGGGAACTTCGGGCCAACGGGGTTCCGGCAGAGTCTGCCCTGCAAGAGAGGACTCTCGTCAAGCAGCTGGAGGACGCAAGCAGGCGGGGAGTTTCCTGGGTCATCATCTTGGGCGAGAAGGAAATTCAGGCGCGGAAGGTGACCCTCCGGGACATGACGAGCAGAACAGAGGAGGTAATCCCTTTTTCGGCAGCCCTCGGCCGCCTGAAACGTGCCTGAATCCGACTTAATGACTCCTCGGGATAATCTTTAATCCGAGTCCCCGACACAGTTGTAGGTCGGCATGGAAAGAGCAATAGTGCTGGTCAACCTGAGCCCGGGGGCAGAAGAGGAGAGCGTCGCGGCTCTTAAGAAGATACCAGGGATTCTATCGGTCTACCAGTTGTACGGTCTGTACGACCTCCTCGTGATGGTCGAGGGTGTTGACGACCAGGCTGTGAAATCAATCATCGCAGACAACCTGAGGTCGAAGGCGGGCGTGATCTCGACGATTACGATGAAGATCATTTCGTAAAACGTGCTCAACGCTTAAACGGGTTAGAAATCGAGCCAATTCCAGTTGGCACTTGGGGTTCTTGTGACAGGCTCTGCCGGTCAGATAGGTGCCGAGCTGGTGCCGTACCTCAGATCAATCTACGGGAACAGCAACGTGGTAGGTGCGGATCTCAGGGTCTCTGTGGATCCCCTATTGAGAGCCGGGCCAATCGAGGTTCTGGATGTCTCCGATGCCTCTGCTCTGACTAGAGTGGTCAAAGAATACAAGGTAGACATCGTCTACCATCTGGCCGCACTGCTGTCCGCGACTGGAGAGAACAACCCACAGCTTGCGTGGCAGGTCAACATGAACGGGCTCAGGAACGTGCTCGAAATCGCGAGGATCAATGGGCTTTCCAGAGTCTTCTGGCCAAGTTCCATAGCCGTCTTCGGACCTGACGCTCCGAGAATCGACACACCCCAGAATGCACCGTTAAACCCGACGACCATGTATGGGGTCACCAAGGTGGCCGGAGAACTACTCTGCAACTACTACTTCCTGAAGTACGGTCTTGACGTGCGTTCAATCAGATACCCGGGGCTGATTAGCAACAAGGCGTCCCCAGGTGGTGGAACGACCGACTACGCCGTGGAGATCTTCTACTCTGCCCTGACCAAGGGGAGTTACTCATGCTTTCTCAGGGAGGACACGGTACTTCCCATAATGTACATGCCTGACGCACTGCGCGCGACGGTTGACCTCATGCAGGCCGACGGGAAGAAGGTGCCTCGGCACCTCGGCTACAACTTGGCCGCTATCAGCTCCTCCGCAGGCGAAATCGCTTCCGAAATCGAAAAGCACATTCCCGACTTCAGGGTCACCTACTCACCAGACTATCGCCAGAAGATTGCGGATTCCTGGCCCATGTCGATATCCGATACAGAGGCCCGCCGTGACTGGGGCTGGTCGCACGAGTACGACCTGGCAAGGATGACGTCGGACATGCTATCCGAGCTAGGTCCGAGGCTGAAGTCTGAACAGAAAGACGTTTAGCCCCTCGGCCTGACCCGCAAACCGAGATACATGCGCGATCCAACTTCGTTCCTGAAACGGGAGTACGACGAGCTCGTAAGACAGGAGATAGACTGGAGGCTCAGGATTCTCAGTGGACCAAGCACTCCTTGGTGCTTAGTCGATGGGAAGAAAGTTCTGATGTTCTGTTCGAACAACTACCTTGGATTGAGCAACCACCCGAAGCTGAAAGAAGCCGCCATTGCCGCAGTAAAGACGCGTGGGGCCGGGTCAGGGTCGGTCAGGCCAATCGCAGGGAATATGGACATTCACGTGGAGCTCGAAAGACGCCTCGCACGGTTCAAGGACGCCGAGGCCTCACTCGTCTACCAGACAGGGTTCGCAGCCAACGCTGGCCTAATTCCGCAGTTGGCGGGTAAGGAAGACCTCATCATCAGCGACGAGTTGAATCACGGCAGCATCATCGACGGTGTGAGACTCTCGCATGCCGAGAGGGGAGTCTACAAGCATGCCGACGTTGACGATCTCGGTCTTGTTCTGGACAAGGCCGAGAAGGTCTCTCCTGCGCCCAGGCGAATCCTCATTATCACCGACGGCGTCTTCTCGATGGATGGAGACGTCGCTCCCCTAGACAAGGTAGCGAAGATGGCCGCCGAACATGGGGCGATGGTCTACGTCGATGATGCCCACGGGGAGGGCGTCCTAGGAGAAGGCGGTAGGGGTATTGTTTCGCACTTCAAACTCCCCAGGGATAAGGTGCAGGTAGAGATGGGCACTTTCTCGAAGGCCTTCGGCGTAGTCGGAGGACACGTTTCGGGTTCGAAGGACCTGGTCAACTTCGCATACAACAAATCCCGGACGTGGCTTCTCAGCGGTTCTCACCCCCCCGCGGTCGCAGCTGCATGCATCGCTGCAGTGGATATCCTCGAGCACGAGCCACAGCACGTGAAGAGGCTCTGGGACAACACACGCCGCTTCAAGAAGGCGATGAAGGATCTCGGGTTTGACATCGGAAGAAGCGAGACACCCATCACTCCGGTGATGGTTGGCGACAGCGGGAAGGCCAAGAGGCTCAGCTCGCGTCTCTTCGAACTAGGTGTCTTTGCGCTCCCGATCGTCTACCCAATGGTCGCTCAGGGCAAGGCAAGGATCAGGACCATCATGAACGCGGCGCTGACGAACGAGGACATAGACTTCGCAGTTGGCGCGTTCGAGAAGTCTGGCAGGGAGCTAGAGATCATCTAGAGCGAAAGGATCTCCCAGGTTCCATCTGTCGTCAGCGTACTTCGACACGACTAGGCGAAAGGTCGAATCCGACTCTGCCTTTGTGAGTCGGTCCTCCTCTAAGACGTATCCAGATCCCTCCGCCAGTTTGGAGACGAAATCGCAGATCTCGACCCCGCAATTCGACACGGGAGCGAACCTGTTCCTTGGATAACGGCGCGCGAGCTCTTCATCCCTGGGCCTCGTGAGAGTCTCGACCTCCTTCAAGTCCGCGTCAATCAGGAGGGTCCCGTGGCAAAGGACACCTCCTTTCGAAATGTAAGCTGCCATCCCACTGATCTTCCCGCGCAAGTCGACAATGCTGTTCGGAGGTTTGAACTCGCATCCCACGTGACAGGCTCGGAGCGCTCTGATGACAGGTGTCGCAAATGATGCGAAGACCCCGATTGCATCACCGAGCCCTGGGCCAGCCTTATCGGTTCCCCTCGGGACAAAGAACGACCAATTCAGGTTCCCCGGACCGTTGTAGACCGCCCCCCCGGCAGTGAACCTTCGCACGACCGGGATGGAGCTGCCGCGGCAGTACTCGAGGTCGGTCTCGAACTTGGCTAGTTGTGCCCTACCGATGATCACAGACCTCTGGTTGTTCCAGACTCTGAGGGTCGGAACTCTGACCCCCGTGAAGAGTACCTCTTCGAGCGCTAGGTTGGAGAAGGGATCGCCGAGTGTCACTTCCAGTAGTCTTCCGACCAACGGTCCTCTGGGAGGGCGCATAGATTAAGAGCTTTGAATCAGCACCCGACGCCAGGTTCAGAATGCCGTTCAGGTTCCTTCCTGATGTCGCACTCGCTGACATCGCCTTCGAGGCAGAGTCCGACTCGGTCGAGGGGCTCTTCGAGTCGTCGGCCCTTGCGGTCTCCGACGTCATGGTCGACCCTGAGACCCTGCGCTCTGAGACGACTAAGAAGGTGAGAATCTATGCCGAGGATCTCGATAGACTTCTTTACGACTTCCTCACCGAAATCATAGTGGTCAAGGACGTGGATTCCCTGCTCTTCCGCGAATTCGAAGTGGAGGTCGCAGCCGACCAGAAGTCGCTCAAGGCGACGATGAAAGGGGAGCCAATCGATAGGGTCCGACACCTGCTAAGGAACGACGTCAAGGCGGTGACGATGCATCTGTTCGGGGTCAGGCGCGAGGGCAGCCGCTGGAAGACTACCGTCGTCTTGGACATCTAGCCGCAGTCCGACATTCGCCCGCAAACGCTTAAAGAATCAAGCGAGGGCCGCCGAGTCGAATCAGGTACAACATTCGATATGCCACACATCGATTCCATCAAACAGATCTCGGACGTAGTCTGGGAGATTCCGACCTCCTACAAGCCCGGGATGCTCGTCCCGGCAAGAATCTACGCGACTAAGAAGCTATTGGACGGGATGGACGCAGGGGTTTTCGAACAGGTCACTAACCTTGCGTGTCTGCCGGGGATTGTCAGGAACGCATATGCGATGGCAGATGCCCACTGGGGGTACGGGTTCCCTATAGGCGGTGTGGCAGCATTCGACACCGAATCAGGCGTCATCTCGCCAGGAGGGGTGGGTTTCGACATCAATTGTGGAATGCGACTGATAAGGACCAATCTACGCTATCCAGAGGTCAAATCCAAGGTGAAAGAGTTGGTAGACCTTATTTTCAGGCTAGTACCTGCCGGGGTCGGTGTTAAGGGGACGCTGAGGATATCAGAATCACAATTCGAGGAAGTGATGAAATATGGGGTCCAGTGGTGCGCAGAGAACGAGTTAGCCTGGGAGGATGATCCTTCCCACGTGGAGGAGGGAGGTTTCATCAAGGGCGCCGACCCGTCGAAGGTGAGCCGCCAGGCGCGAAGCAGAGGAATTGAACAACTCGGGACTCTCGGCTCAGGAAACCATTACCTTGAGATCCAGGTCGTTGATCCGGCTCGATTCTTCGACCGTAATCTCGCGAAGTACTTCGGCATCGTTGAGGAGGACCAGGTGGTCGTCATGGTACACTGTGGAAGTAGGGGGTTCGGCCACCAAGTGGGGAGTGACTATCTCAGAGTCTTTGACGGCGCGATGAAGAGATACGGCATCTCCGTCCGTGACCGGGAGCTCGCATGTGCTCCCTTCTCCTCCAAAGAGGGGAAAGACTACTACGGCGCGATGGTCTGCGCAGCGAACATGGCCTTCGCCAACAGACAAGTGATCGTCCAGAAGGTCAGGGAGGCTTTTTCCCAGGTCTTCCACAAGGACGCCGAGGCCCTCGACATGCATTTGATCTATGATGTCTGCCACAATGTAGCGAAGGTCGAAAGGCACTCCTACGATGGGGTCAAGGCCGAGCTCCTCGTTCACAGAAAGGGGGCCACCCGGAGCTTCGGTCCTGGTCATCATGACATACCTGCTCCCTACAGGGCAGTCGGACAGCCGGTCATCATAGGGGGCTCGATGGAGACGGGCTCCTATCTGCTTGTCGGAACGTCGAAGGCGATGGAGGACACCTTCGGCTCCACGGCTCACGGATCGGGGCGGACGATGTCGAGAACCGCTGCCAAACGCGAGGTGAGGGGAGCTGAGCTCCAGAGGAAAATGCTCGAGAGAGGTATCTATGTGAAGTCGGCCACGATGGACGGGCTTGCAGAAGAGGCAGGAATGGCATACAAAGACATCTCAGAGGTAGTGGAGACAATGGACCGGGCGGGAATCTCCAAGAAGGTAGTGGCCCTGAGGCCCGTTGGTAACATCAAAGGATAATCCGCAACTGTGAAGCGCGTGGTCGTAGAAGACTAGAGCAGAAACAATACCGACCTGTACAGAACGTTCAGAAAGCGAAGGTCAAAGACCACTGGGACTCCATCTTAGCCCAACCAGGTCGTGATTCCCAAGTCGTGACTCCTCAGGTGAAGCTGGTATCTTCCTTTAGGGAGGATTAGGCCGCAAGTAGGGCACTGGCAAACGCCGGGAGGCATACGATAGCGGGTCCGGGTCCTGTTGGTCGCTATTGGGTCGGGCGAGCGGACTACGATCAAGTTGCCCCGTCTCTCGACGCTGTAGTGGTTGGCGTCCTTTCTCTTGGAGACGAACTTCTCCACGAGATGCATCAGCTGCGCAGCCTCCAGTTCAGGTCCTGATATCCGGTCGATGACGATGCTGTTGCCGTTCACCAAGGCGAAGCTCTTGCCTTGCAACGCGTACGAGATCGACGCCGCCAAAGCCAACTGCTCGTCCTGGGTCAGTTCGGAACAATCGACTTTGGTCATTGCATACCTTGGAATCGGGGCAGGCAATCCCAGATGACCATACTGCCAACCACTCCAAAGACGCGACAAAAACCTTGACGGATTATCAAAGTCTAGCCGATGTATCCAGGCCTGGCCTCGTCCCTGGGGCGGGGAATCGTCTCCTGTGACTGCTCCGACATCGCTTGGAGCTGGCTGATTACCTTCTGTGTCTCCTCTGCCTTCTCCTTCAGCTTCGACGTGTCTATCGGGAACCCGACGGCTCTTGATAGGACTTCAAGCACGGACTTCGAGGCCCCGGCGTCGACAACAAATCCAGAAGTCTCGCCCAGGAGGCATGCACCCTCAAGCCCACGGAGAGCCGCCATCCCAATCACCAGACCATTCATTCCGCTGATTCCACCGTCCTTCATCAGAGTGACACCCATTTCAGAGATTGAGTCCAACATCGCTTTGGATGTGGCCGCGCCGTAGACCTTCGGGGACGCCGAGAAGGACCCCGTGATGTAGGCAGCGAGGGCGTAGACCCTCTTCACTCCGCACTTCTTGGCCATCTTCACTATCGCGTCAGAGAGTTCGTACTCGCCGTCCGAGGTCGTAGGCTGGGCATCGGCCGTAAACACGAAGAGGCTCTTGTCCTTCGTCACCTGACCGAAATAGACCTCCCCCTTCACCTCCTCGACGGTGCCGTCAGCCTTGACGTTGACTTGGGGAGGAAAACTCTCGCTTGTATACTCGGAGGTCCTCTTCAGCTTGAAGCTGCTTACCAGATGGTCGGCGGCCAACTTTCCGACGTAGCCGCTCCCAGGGAGTCCGCACACTAGAACAGGGTTGGTCGCCTTCGGCACATGAAGTACTTTCTCCCTGACCCCTTTCTTCCCGGCCCCCGGTGCCACTATTCGCCCTCCTTTCTGCTCAACTTCTCGCTGAGGTCCACTAGCTTTCCTCTGTCCTGTACCTTAATCGACGTCTTGAGCCTAAAACGCAACCCGAACTGTCTGAAGATCGAGTAGAGTTCGCCACCTGAAACACGCTCAGCCAGACGGCCTTCCCGTATCATGCCAGCCAATTCTTTTACCATCGCTTCTGTCTGTCTCGGGTAGAACCCATATGCGGCCTCGAGGACTTCCTCTCCCCTGTCATAGAGTATCTCCTCGACCACCTCTCTGTCGGTCTTGTCCTTCTTCGCAGGCGCGGCAGTGGCCTTCAGACGCCTCCTCAACAACTCAAGTTTTCTTTGCTCGAGCAGCCTGATCTCCACGTCTTCTTCCAAGGTCTGGGCTCCGACCGAAGGCTGCGCACATAAAACGATTGCTCAGCGGCGTCGCGACATCCCAAGCGCGACAGCGGCGAGAAGGAGCGCTCCTCCCGCCAAGGTTGCCGGCCCGAGGCTTTCTCCCAGCACTAGAACTCCTCCCGCAGCGCTGACCATGGGTACGAGGTAGAGCTGCACGCCCAGCTTCGAAACGGCCTGCCGGCCGACCAGAGTGAAGAATATGAGGTTCGCCACAACTGTGCTCAGGATCGCAAGGTAGAGAACGGACGCCCAACCGACCTCGGAGAGGGTCTCGGCCTGCTGGATCAGGCTCGGGGAGACCAAGGGGAGAAGGATCGCGCTTCCGAGGAAGGCCGCCCAGGCGGCGACAGCGAAGGGGCCATATTTTCCAACCAGCGGCTTCGAAGCGACCGTGTATGTCCCGCTGGCGAGTGCGGCTACGATGACTAGTGCGGGACCAACGCCTGCGGTTACGGAGAGGTCCTGACTGGAAATCAGCACTGCCCCCGCAATCGCAAGGACGAGGGCCAGACCGAGCCTCCTGTGGATTCTCTCATGAAGGACTGCCCCAGAAAGGAGCACTGTGGTCAGCGGAGACAGTGATATTAGCATGCCGGCGAGGGATGCGTTTACGGTCTTTTCGGCGGCGTTGAGCGAAAGATGGTAGATATCGACACTGGTGAGCGCGACGACGAGCAGTCTCGGGAAGTCCTTCCTTTCGAACTTGGCTTTGGGCTTAGCCAGAAGGGGATAGAGAACCAGGAACGCCGCAGTGACCATGAACCATCTGAGCATCGTGAGGTTGTTTGAGCTCAGCTCGACGTCCGCCCTCTTGATTGCGACGAAAGCCATGCCCCAGATTACGCTCAGGACTACGATCAGGGTGTAGCCCCTGAGGTTGACCAATCGAGGCTCCCGCGAGTGACTCACGCTCTCAGGGAGCAGTACGATAAGTAGACGCCAATCATCGATGGCTGCATTCCCCCCGAATTCAGCCCGGACGGCTTACCTACGGCTGGGTGATCTTGATTGACTGAGTCGGACAGGACGTCTCACAAGCCATGCAGAAGATGCAGTCATTCTCCCTGATCGGCTCGCACTTGTCCGTCCTGTACTCGTTCCATTCCGGCGTCCCCTTCTCGAGCACCTTGTCCTTCCCTGTTCCCGCCTGACCGGGAGTCAGAACCCACTCGAAGACGAAGACTGGGCAGACGTCCATGCAGACGCCGTCGGCTACGCACGATTCCCAGTCGACAGCGACCTGTGACCCGTGTATCCCGTGCTTGGTCGGATACGGCTTGCCCTCGCTATCCATCCTCGAGATGCCTGCGGCCCGAACCTTGTGCCCGTTATGTTCTCCCGTGATCGGGAACTGGTCGGGCTTCGAAAGGAAATTCGGGTCTATCGGGGCTGATTTGTAACCTGGGTCTCTCGCCATTTTGGATGGATGCCGTTTCTGAGAGGGGATTATAAGTCTACTCGCGCCGTTCGAGAACTTCGAAGGCTCCGTCGCTCTCCAGCTTGTAGACCGTTATCGGCTTGAAGGTGAAGATACCAGCTTCGACGACGCCAGGGACCGCCTTCAGCCTGACTTCGAAGACCTTCGGATCTTCGACCGGCTCGAACATTGTGTCGAGGATCAGGTTCCCGTTCTCCGTGAAGTACGGGTATCCCTTCGGCAGGAGCCTCTCTTCAGGGACGCCTCCGAGCATCGAGAGCTTCACCTTCGCGCTTTCCCTGGCCATGGGGACCACCTCGACAGGCACCCTGATTCCCTTCTCGCAAAGGCGTCTTGAGAACTTCTCCTCCGACGCGACTATTGTGACCTCCTTCGCGCTGCTCATGATCACCTTCTCCCTGAGGAGGGCTCCGCCGCCCCCTTTAACGAGGTTCAGACCCGCGTCGACTTGGTCTGCTCCGTCGATTACAAGGTCCACTGATCCCGTGAAGGGCGTCAGGTTGATCCCGTTCCTTGAGGCGACTATCTCTATCTGGGTGGACGTAGGGACGCCGTTGATGCGCTTCGACTTCGCCATGACTAGGGGCGACAATTCCTCGATCAGTGCGGCGACGGTCGAGCCGCTTCCTAGACCCAGCGTCGTCCCGATCCCTATCTTCCTTGAGAGGTCCCGGGCTACTCCTTCCAGAGCCTTTCTGTATTTGTCCATCAGTCTTCCTGCTGTTTTTTCTCGATGTCTATCTGCTCTAGCCGCGTCAGGGCCTCCATCACTTCGTCCCTGATCTCCTTGACTCTCCTTTCGGACTCTGACATCTCGGGCTTGGCCCTCTTCTCGACGGCCCTTTCCAGGTCTGTGCCGCGCTCGCCCTTTGGGGCTTCTTCCTTCTTTAGGACCTCGGGCGCGACGACTCCTAGCCTCTGCTTCGCGGCATCGAGCCTCCCTTCGATGTTCTGGACTTTCTGTTCGAAAAGTGTTACCAACTCGTTCCTCAGGCTCTCGAGCTCCCCGACCTCGACCACGAGTTCGACGTCCTTCAACTTCGCCTGAAGATCTTTGATCTGCTCGCTGTACCGCTTCGAAATCATCTCTCTTTCCTCCTTCGTGATCCTACCTTCGTTTTCTGCCTCGTAGAGCTTCATCAGGGCAGACGAGAGGAGGTCTCTCTCGACCATGATCGTCCGCATCTCCCTCCTTGAATGGTCGAGGTCAGAGGAAGAAACAGTCGAAGTCGTCACCCTGCCGCCCGCGTCCCGTGACACCGCGACCACTTTCTCAGGCTTCGGTCGTGAATAGAAGATGAAATATGTAACCAAGGCACCGAGGCCGAGCCCCACTGCACCGGCGACCACGGTGATCACGGCAGTGATCAAGTCGACCATGGATACGATTCCTTGTCGGTCCTGTGAGTCATTCGGTATTAAAGGTAGACTTGGACAGACCTTCTAGAATACCAGAGACCGGCACTAACTTCTGAGAAGTTCGAGCAGAAACAGGATGGTCCGCGACTGGGCTGACGTTCCCGGCTAATGGAGAAGTAGAGTTGCGGGTTCTCAGCTGGGTGGCGGAGAGATCATTATGATGTTGTCTCCCCTGACGATCAGCGTTCCTAAGGAGTTCGATGCGCCATCCTCTGCGACCTCTTCGGCCTTCTCGAGAGAGAGGTTCATGTGCTGGTCGAAACCCTGTAGCGAGCCTCTGATCACCTTTCCTCCTTTCAGCTTGATGAGGACGACTTTCCCGACGCTCTCATCGAGCACCTTCACTGCCATGTCTGCTGACAAATGCGTATCCTTGTTCCCGCCTTCGAATGGATTTATTTAAGCAATCAGATTTGCGAAGTTGAATGAAGAAATGGGTCCTGTCCAGGCGGGATTCCGCTGAGACGGTTCAAGAGATCGAGTCCTCGCTCGGCAAGGCCCTAAACCTGCCAAAGTCGGCACAAGCCGAGTGCGCGGAGCCTGAAGATGGCATCGTCTTCGTGAACCTTGACAGCCTCACCTTCGTGAAGGCAGACGACAGGTTCATCCCCTTCCTCGGGTCTCCCAAGGTCCTCGAGTTGTTCCCTTCGGCCATGGTCGATGAAGGCGCAATCAAGTTCCTCTTGAACGGGGCGGACGTTATGCGGCCTGGGATCAGGAAGTTCGACGACTGGGGCTCCCCAGGAGCCATAGTTGTGGTGAAGGAGGAGAAGAAGGGCCGGGCGATCGCGATTGGCCTCTCCACTGTCTCCGGTTCTGAGGCGTCTGCAATGACCAAAGGCAACTGCCTGAAGAACCTCCACCACGTAGGCGACAGATACTGGAACCTTCACAAGACTGTCTGAGTCTGGAAGGGCTCGCTGCATGTCGAGCACAACCTCTTACCTTGAGTAGTTTCGACACACCCTCCCTTTATATGCTGAGCACAGATTTCGCGCTTTCTGAAGAATACTGTACAAGTTGGTCTAACAAATTCGCGGTGCTGATAGAATTGCGAGACCGGGCACGCTTAATAATGGGTTTCGGGTCAAAGGAGAAGCAAGTTATCAATGTCAGGCGTTGTGGAGGAAAGAAGGCTGGAGGGCAAGAGCAAGGAGATACTGCTGAAGGCGCTTGCCCTGAGAAGCATCGAGGATATCCCTAAGATTCAGGAGGACGTGACAAACAAGACGATAGTGATTCTGAAGGTAACCCCACTCGCCCAGAAGAGCCTTGAAGAGCTGAAATCCTCGGTCGAGCAGCTCTACGAGTTCGCCACTTCTGTGGGCGGCGACATCGCGAGGCTCGGAGACGAGAGGGTGGTGATTACGCCACCGGGCGTCCGGATCTGGCGCGGACTACAGTAGCAGAAAGCGAACCGACCCGTCACTCGAGCTCAGTGTACAACTCCCAGCCTCGCTTTCATTCCAACTTGTAGATTCTCCGTGCGCCGCTCGAAGGTCAGCGCAGTGGTGGAAATGCATGTCTGGCTTAGAGACACGGACTCGAGGGGCGAACGATGCGACGATACGCTTAAGGAATGTCCCGTCTTTCTATCCAACGAGGGGCTTGCAAAGAGAGCGCCCGTGGACAAGACTCCAGGTCCAAGAACAGGTGCGAGCTGGAGTCGTGGGAGCTTCCCCCGAGAAGAAACCGCTCTACGCTGTTGTTACGAATTCCGCGAAGTATTATCCGAAGAACGTCAGCATCCACTATCAGGGAATGAACTTTACGTACTCAGAGCTGGATGACCTTTCTTCGAGGTTCGCGTCCGCGCTCGTCTCTCTCGGAGTGAAGCGCGGAGATAGGGTGGCGATCTTCCTGCCCAACACGCCTCAGTTCATTTTCGCCTTCTTCGGGATCCTGAAAGCGGGGGCCGTCGTGGTGAGCAACAACCCTCTCTACAAGGAGAGGGAACTCGAGCACCAGATCAACGATTCGGGCGCTGGGGTCATCGTCGCATCGAAAGACGTCATCAGGGGGAATGACCTGTACGGGAGCTTGGAACGCTGCAGGGAGAGAACCTGTCTGAAGCACATTATCACAACCAGCGTCGCCGGTTACCTTCCGGGGCTGAAGCATATCCTGTCCGGGCTGTCCGGGCTGTCCGGGCTGTCCGGGCTGTCCGGGCTGGCTGGCACAAGGAGGGTGAATCGGGCAAACACTCTGGACTTTGTGGCGTTGCTGAGATCGAACACCCCTATGGTGACGTTCGCTGATGTCGACCCGCTGGAGGACGTCGCCGTGCTTCAATACACAGGAGGAACCACGGGGGTCTCCAAGGGCGCAATGCTGACCCACTACAACCTCTACTCGAACGCGGTCCGCACGGCCAGTTATCTGCGGCTGACCACCAAGGACATTTCGCTGGCGGTGCTGCCTCTCTTCCACATCTATGGGTTGACCACCGCCATGAATGCACCCTTTTTTGCATCCTCACAGACAGTCCTCCTTCCCAACTTCCATGTCGAAGAAGTGATGAAGACTATCCAGCAGAGGAAGGTTACCGCCTTCTGCGGCGTCCCAACTATGTACATCGCCATCAACAACAGCCCCAAGGTCAAGGACTTCGACCTCCGTTCCGTGAGGGTGAGCGTGTCGGGAGGTTCCGCCCTCCCGGTAGCGGTGCGCAGGAGGTTCATCGAGCTGACAGGGGGGAACCTCGTCGAGGGCTACGGGTTGTCCGAAACCAGCCCCATCACTCACATCAATCCGCTGACGGAGGGGGGTGCAAGGGACGGCTCGGTGGGAATTCCCTATCCGGAGACCGATGTCAAGATCGTGGACCTTGACGACCCATCCAAGGCCCTCTCCACGGGTTCTGTGGGGGAGCTCGCGGTCAAAGGTCCTCAGGTGATGAAGGGATACTGGAACAACGAAGCAGAGACCGCCGAGGCCATCCATGACGGGTGGTTCCTGACGGGAGACATAGCGAAGATGGACGACGACGGCTACTTCTTCATAGTGGACAGAAAGAAGGATGTGGTGGACGTCGGAGGGTTCAAGGTGTATCCCCGGGACGTGGAGGAGGTCCTCTTCGAGCATCCTGGCGTCAAAGAGGCCGCAGTCATCGGCATCTCGGACCAGTTCAGCGGCGAGGTCGTCAAGGCCTTCGTGGTCAGGAAGGATGAAGCCGGCTCTCTGACAGAGAAAGACGTCATAGACTTCTGCGCTGCTAGGCTAATCAAGTACAAAGTGCCCACTAAGGTGGAGTTCATTCCGGAACTCCCCAAGACCTTGGTCGGCAAGGTCCTTCACAGGAAGCTCAAGGAGACTTCCCCACAAGAGCTGTAGAGACGCCCCCCGTTCAAAGCCGAGAACGACTTGCTCAGACAGGACTTAGCAATCAGAACCTGATGGGCGGACCTGGCGAGACCAAACAGACAGACCAGTGAATACACGAAAACAGAAACTCCGACCGGCATCCGTAGTTCTTCGTGAAACTCGGAGTGTCAATCCTGGTTAAGCAAGCAGGATCTGCGACAGAATCCCCGGGCCCCGTGCTAATTTGTGCCTGGCTCAGAGCACCCCTCTCTGGGAAAGCTGGCTATGCCATGACACTGCCGCGATTAGTAGACCCTGATTGCTTCCTGAACTGCAGGATGTAGGGCGGGTACTCTATAGATCCTCTGGATGGCGTACGCCAAGTTCTCTGTCTTCCTCTTCTCGCCATGGTTTACGAGGACCACCTGCAGCTTTGGCCTGAGTTTTCCAATGAACCTGATTATCTGGTTGTAGTCACTGTGGCCGCTGAAACCCTCCACCTTCTGCACGGCTGCCTTTATGTCGACTATCTTTATCTTGCCACTCTGGTCCATCAGGCTAGCCTGACTGCTGCCGTCCAGCACTCTTCGCCCGAGAGTTCCTTGGACCTGATAGGACACGAAGAGGATCTTGTTCTTGTCTGAAGGAGCGATGTTCTCGAAATAATCGAGCACTGGGCCCCCTTCGAGCATCCCTGATGTGGCCATTATTATTGCGGGCCCCTCGCGATAGGCCTCCTCCCTGTTCGAGGGGTGCTCAATCTCTGTGAAGTATTCCGACTTGAACGGGTTTACTCCCTCCTCAAGGATCTTGGTCCTGAGCTCTCTCGACAGGTAGTCTGCATATGAGACGTGGATGGCGGTCGCCTCCGAGATCATTCCTTCTGTGAAGACCGGCGCCTCCACCAGGACCCTGTTCCTCATGTACTGGTCAATTACAAGAAGAATCTCCTGCGCCCTGCCAACTGCAGGGACTGGGATCAACACCTTTCCTCCGCCCTTGAGCACGCTGTTGATCGAGTTGACGAAATTCGTTTCTACCTCTTCTCTTACGGGCATGATGTCTTCCTTCGCTCCGTAGGTGCTCTCCGTAATCAGCGTCTCCACCCGGGGGTAATTCCATGTGGCCGAGTCGAAGAGCTGAGTCCTTCCGTACTTGTAATCGCCGGTGTAGACGACGTTGTGGGCCCCTTCTCCGATGTGCAGGTGAACCGTTGCGGACCCGAGGATGTGACCCGCGTTGTTGAAGACCAGTTTGATGTCAGGCGAGATGTCAGTGACCATCCCGTACGGTAATGTAATCGCATGCTGGATTACATCTCTGATGTCCTTCTGGTCGTAGATTAGTCTCCCTCCCTCGATTTGCGCTATCTTCACGAAGTCGTTCTGCAGCAAGGTCATCAGCGGCAGGGTCGGCTCCGTGCAGTAGACTGGCCCATCGTATCCATACTTGTACATTGCCGGGAGGAAACCCATGTGGTCGAGGTGGGCGTGGCTGATTACTATGGCGTCTAAGTCTCTCGGCGATATGTCGGCCCAGTCGAGCCTGGGATAGGCATCCCACGCGTTTCTCGAGCCGGGGTGGATGCCGCAGTCGAGAAGCACCTTGCTCTCGGCCGTCTCGACGAGCAGGCACGACCTTCCAACTTCCTGGAATGCCCCGAGCGTCTTGATTGTGACGTGCTCGGCTGACGTGATTCTCGGCCTGAAGATGGCCTCCCCTAGCTCCCTGTAGAACTTCTCCCTCACTTCGCTTCCGGCCTTCATCGCATAGTAGACGTTCTGGATCGCCGTGGACTTGATGTGAGGTGCCTTCCTCACCTTCACCTTCCACCCGGTCTGCTCCATCGAGGCTCCAAGATCAAAGCCCGCTTCCTGCGACAGGAGTTTCGGGTTCCCAGCCTCCACAGTTATCTCCCCCAGCGCGTCGTCGAAGAAGAAGTTGCTCGTTTCAGCCTCTGCGGGGAGAGTCTTCTCGAGTATTTGTCTGGCTTCACTCTCCGGTTTCCTTATCGATTTCTCCGTCCTGGTGACCACTCTCTTTTTCAGAGAGTTCACTATCTCCGAGATTACGTAACTGTTCTTGTGAAGGAAGGCCGGGTTTTTGGTGTAGAGGGCTATCCTAGGCCCCTCGTACTCGATCCTTGTTATCTGAGCCTCCGCTGGAATAGTGTTCAGTATCGCACTCATCAGGCTTGCACCGTTTGCTTTCTGTTCCAAACCTAATCGTTAGTCTTGAACTGGGCGAGGAGCTTTTCCTTCTCCTGCTCAGGTATCTCTCGGAATCCGGCCTTGTCCAGCACCGCGATGTCGAAGTGGTCGCCGGTGAACACGTTCCTCCTCGTCGCCGCGATTATCGCCTTTGCGGCTATCGGGTAGCACTTCGCAGCCGTCATGTCTTCCTTGTACTCCGATTCGAGTATCCCATAGGCCACGGGTGAGCCGTTCCCCGTCGCGACGACCTTTTCCTGGTTCATGGAACCAAAGAAGTCTACGCTGAAGATCGAGCCGCCCTTAGTGTCGACTCCTCCGACGAGGACGTCTGCGATGAGCGGGTAGAGCCTTGACGAGAAGAGCACGTTTGAGACGACCTGCGCGGCGGCCTTGACCGGCATCTGCCTGCCCCTTTCAATCCTGTAGAGGTTTGTGTAGTACTTCAGAGTGTCGACGACGTTATTGGCGTCCGCGACCCCTCCAGAGATCGTCATCGCGATGTTGTCGTCGATTCTGAGGAGTTTCTTTCCTCTCTTGTGGGCGATGAAGCTCCCGGCGGACACTCTGGTGTCTGTGGCCAGCACCACGCCGTCTGAGCAGACCAAACCCACTGTGGTGGTACCGTGATAGACTGCAGACCCCACCGTCTTCCCGCCGATTGTCTTGGAATCTCTTGAAATCGTGCTCACAAACACCTTCAGAACGGACGAGACCAGCGTGAGCCCGTTCCTTATTTAATGTTTCCCGGTGAATTACGAAAAAGGGAGCCCGCTTCGCCTCAACGAATCCTTCACGATGGCGGTGCAGACGGGACCAGCACCTACGATGAGAGAGCGACCGAGAGAGGCCCTTGTCCTGGCCGGGGCCCGCGGAGAGGGTCCTAGGCCTCGCGAATTCCGCCCGCAGTGAGCTTAAATCGACTCTCCCATGCTCATCGAACGTGGCCTCTTCCCGTCACCTGATGGAACTTCCGACCAAGGTGCTCATCGGCGAGGGCGTTCTGTCAGAACTCGGCGAGTTCATCAAGGACTCGACTGGCAGAAGGAAGGTCGTAGTGGCGTCGGGATCCAACGTCCAATCAAAGGTTCGGGACTTGGTCGATTCTGCACTGGGCTCACGGGCGATATGGATGGAGGTCGTCGCCGCGGACACGGAGAACGTCGAGCGCGTGATTCGCGTGAGTGCGGGGTCGGGGTGCATAATTGGTGTCGGCGGGGGAAAGAGCGTCGACGTCGGCAAGCTGGCCGCTTTCCGCAAACACCTTCCCTTTTACTCGGTGCCGACGAGTGCGTCACATGACGGGATATCAAGTCCCTTTGCCTCGCTGAAGGGACTCGACCGCCCCTATTCGGTCATGGCGAAGCCCCCGGTGGGAGTCCTCGCCGACATAGACGTGATAGCATCCGCTCCGAGACGCCTGCTGTCCTCAGGCTGCGGCGATTTGGTCTCGAAGCTGACGGCTGTAAAGGATTGGCAGCTTGCAAGTCGGGTGACGGGCGAGTACTATGGCGGTTATGCTGCCAGCCTCGCTATGATGAGTGCGAATGTCGTGATCGATGGTTCCAAGAGGATTGGGAGGTTCGGAAGGAACAGTGTCAGAGATTTGGTCGAGGCTCTAATCAGTACGGGGGTCGCGGCTGGGATAGCTGGTAGCTCGCGGCCATGTAGCGGCTCGGAGCATCTCTTCAGCCACTACCTCGACCTGCTTGCCCCGGATTCGGGACTGCACGGGGAAAAGTGCGGGATCGGGACTATTATGATGGCAAAGCTTCACGGGCTCGACTGGCAGGGGGTCCGCTCCGCTCTGATCAATGTCCACGCGCCCGTGTCCGCCTCCGAAATCGAAATCAGCGATGGGAAGGTCATCGAATCCCTGATTAGGGCCAGCTCCATCCGCCCTGACAGGTACACCATTCTCTCACGAAGGAAGATGACTAGGAGCAACGCCGCAGAACTGGCGAAGTCGACTGGTGTGGTCTAGGCCGTCGGGGCGGGGGCCGCAGCCTTCTTCCGCTTTGGTTTTGGTGCGGGCACAGCGGGCGATTTGGATTCGTCTATCGGGGCCTTCTGACTCTTCTCGACCGGCTTCTCGACCGGCTTCTCGACCGGCTTCTCATTGACGAACTTCTCTACGAAGGTGAGTCCCACGACCGTCGGGACGAACTTGAAGATATCATTGGATATTCCCCTCTTGATGATCTGCAGCCCCTCGAGCAGGAACAGCTCCTCTGGGACCGACAACTCTAGGTCTTTTTCGCCCAGCTTAAAGCCGACCTTCTTTCCCTCCGCTCCAAACCTTCTGTCGATTAGTGCCCTCACCCTATCGTTGTCCGTCTCGACCTTCTTGACGACCTCGAAGTCGTAGACTATCGACTTTCCGGCGAGCCTGTGATTGAAGTCAACTTGAGCCCTTCCCGACCCGATGAACCTGACGATGCCCATCCTATTGTCGATTTCGACAGAGTCGCCGACCTCGAGATCTTCAGCCTTCTCACCGAACTTTCTGAGGGGCACCATCCTCGTCTGAGTCGGATCCCTCAACCCAAACGCCTTCTCTGGCGATAGTTCAACTTCTTTTCTCTGTCCTACCTCCATCTTCTTGACCTCCTCGTCCAGACCTGAGATGAGCCAGCCTTCTCCTACCGCCTCAAGCCTTGGTTCGTACTTCCTTGTGGCATCGTAGATCTTGAGCTTCTTCGCCTCTTCCTCGAGAGTCGTTTCGATTCCTTCACCGGTGTCCTTCACCTTCGCCGTGTAGTTGGCGAAAATCAGAGTCCCCTTATCGAGCGTCATGAACTTCGACCAACCGACCGGTTGGGTTTATAGGCTTTCAAGCGTTCTTGGCAGATGCCAGTGTTTCGCCAACTGCCTTCAGCGTCCTGCTCACGTATCCCTCATTGATCTGGCCCATGCACCCTATCCTGAACACCTTGCCGGCGAACGGACCGAACCCCCCTGCGACGACGATCCCCTTCTCCTTGGCGAGCGTCTTTCTGAACTTCGCGTCCTCAATCCCCTCGGGGTAGTACGAGGCTACGACCGTTTTTGACCTGACGCCCTTCTCGGCGACCGGTTTGAGCCCCAGCCCAGCCAGCCCGTCGTAGAGCGAAGCTGACATCTGGTCGTGCCTCTCGACCCTCCTAGCAAGGCTTTCCTCTAGGAGTTCTTTCAAGGCCTCATCAAGAGCATAGAATAGGGGCAGGGCGGGAGTGAAGGGCGTCTCCCCTCTGGCCCCAAATTCGAGATATCTGGGAATGTCGAAGTAACGCGTCTTCGGCGGCGACGACTTTAGGAAGTCCGCCACCCTTCTGCTGGCGGAGAGAAGGGCGATCCCCGGTGGGGCGGCCACGCACTTCTGACTGCCGGTGATGCAGACGTCTACGCCCCATTCGTCGACAGGAATAGCGTAGCCTCCGAGACTTGAAATCGCATCGATGACCGCGAACGCGCCGTGATCGCGTGCCATCTTGCACGCTTCCTTGAGGTATGGGACCGCCACCCCCGTGCTGGTTTCGTTATGAACGAGGAACATCGCCTTGAAGCTCCCTTGCTTATCCATGGCTTCCCTGAGTTGCTCGAGAGAGGGGGCTTTACCGAATTCTGTGCGGATCTGGACGACCCTGCCACCAGCCATCTCAACGGTCTCAGCGAGCCTGTTGCTGAATTCGCCGAAGACGGGTACCACTGCCAAGTCCCCTGGTCTGATCAGGTTCCAGACCGCGGCCTCGACCCCTCCCGTTCCGGACGAAGACAATACTACAACGTTGTCTTCGGTCTGGAACAACTGTTGTGTCCTAGCAAGAATGCCCTTGTACAGCTCGCGGAAAGAATCTCCTCTGTGGTTGATTATCGGTCTCAACATCGCCTTCATGACCCTTTCAGATACGTTGGTCGGGCCCGGCAGCATGATCAACTTCTGGTCGCTACTCATGACATCATCCCCCCCAAATCCTTACGCATAAGAGCTCTTACCCTTTCCACGCCCCCGAACTGCTTGACGAGCGTTGCTACCTGGGGAGGGACGAGGCTCTCCCAGTCCTTCCTCTCCAGAATTCTATCCCTCACGTTCGTCGCTGAGTAGCTCTTCCTGTCTAGGTAAGGAACAGCCGCTACACCAATCTTCTCTTCTTTGAATAGTGAGAAAGTGAGAGCGTCATTTGTGAAGACCGTGTCGAACTTCGGGACCATCGATTTCACCGTGGAGACCCAGAGGGAATGGGAATCAGCATCTACTATCGGAATTGCCATCCATTTCGACGGGTCTATGCCGTTCCCATCAAGTGCGCTCTTAATCATGGTGATTCTTTCCCCGGCCGTGAATGGATTGTCTCTTTCATGGTTTCTCTGTGCGCTTCCCACGACGATGTACAGGTACTCGACCTTCTTCAGCGCGTACCTCACCGCAGCAAGGTGACCTAAGTGAAACGGCTGGAAGCGGCCTACGAGCAGACCGACTCGCATTCCTTTTCGTTTTCGGCGGCTTTCCGAGTTCTATTTAAGAAGATACTCCGCATCGCTTTATCTCAGCGGTTTTGAGCGCCTAGGGTGGGGTTCCTCGACGTAGACGGTTCCTACGGGGAAGGGGGCGGCCAGATCCTCAGGACTGCGCTTGCGTTTTCAATTATCACGGGCAGACCGGTTCACATATCCAAGATCAGGGCCCGACGGGAGGTTCCAGGTCTGAGGAGACAGCATGTGTCGTCACTAATGATTCTCGGGGCTGTTTTCAACTCTAAGCTGGACGGAGTCACAGAAGGATCCTCAGAAGTCTCGTTCGTGCCTGGTCCTCCTCGCGCAGACTCCCTCTCTCTCGACATGAAAACGGCCGCAAGCATAACCCTGGTGCTTCAGGCAGTGGTCCCGGCCGTCGCCCTCACTCACTCACGGCTCACCCTAGAACTGGTGGGAGGGACCGACGTTCCGTGGAGTCCAACCTTCGATTACTTCGATGCCGTAGTGAAGAGAGCCTACAGAACGATCGGAGTCGAGTTCTCAGCAAGGGCCGTCCGGCGAGGCTACTATCCGAGGGGAGGCGGCCGGGCTGTCGTGAAGGTGGAGCCATGTAAGACTCTGCTGCCTCTGCAGTTGACGAAGTCGCCAAGGGTAGAGGCCGTTGACCTCATGAGCAGGTGCGCGTTGCTTCCCAGGCACGTGGCCGAGCGACAGCTAAGTTCGGCTTCCGCAGCGTTGGAGCAGAGAGGTCTCCACATCGGACAGAAACTGGTCGCAGAGGAACCGGCGGACTCGCCCGGCTCCTCAGTCCTGGTCTCCTCCTCAAGCGATTCGTTCTTCCTTGGGTCGGATGAGTTGGGAGCCAGGGGGCGCCCCTCAGAGGAAGTCGGACTGGCGGCTGGCGAGAGGTTCGCGTCGTTTGTCCGGTCTGGAGCATGTGTCGATGACAACCTGGCTGACATGCTCGCGCCACTACTCTCCCTTGCGTCCGGCCCATCAGCCCTGCGAGTGGCGCGCGTCTCGAAACACTTGGATGCTGGCTTCTACATCGCCAAGCTCTTCACTTCCTGTGAATACAGCGTCCGGGAAGAAGGTCAGGGCGCGGTCGTTGTCATACGGCCCGGGTGAATTACGGACCGCTTTTCTAACACAACGTCTAAAAAGGCGGGTCTTTTCGCTGGGACGAGTATCCATGTCCTATGAGCAGTACCTCCCCGGCGCCACGGCGGTCGGAATCACGTACAAGGATGGTGTCGTGCTGGGTGCAGAGCGGAGGATTACCCTAGGCAGCTTCGTGAGGAGCAAGTCGGGGCGGAAGGTCTTCAAAGTGACTGAAACCGTTGGGGCCGTCTGTGCAGGCATGGTCGCCGATATGCAGAACCTCGTGAAGGAAGTGTCCGTCTACTCCAAGTTGAAGGAACTGGAATCGAGGAAGGCGCTCAAGCCCAATTCAGTTGCCAAGCTGATGTCTACGCTGATGTTCCAGAACCGCTACGCGCCTCTGTTGACTCAGGTCATCCTGGGCGGCGTCGGTGCGAAACCAGTTGTATACGTGCTCGACCCGCTTGGCAGTGTCATCTCAGACGTGTATGCGACAGTAGGAACGGGAGAGGAGACCGCAATTGGCGTCGTCGAGGCGGGCTATAGTCCGGCTATGTCTCAGAAGGATGCGAGGGACCTGCTGGTCGCTGCGATAAAGGCTGCGATAGCAAGGGACGCGATGAGCGGCAACGGCATCGACATCCTCACGGTGGACCGCACGGGCATCAATGAAGAGTCAGTGAACCTGTAGGCGGCCTTGAAATTGTGGACTTACAGGGGCGTGAAGGTCCATTGGCTCGGGCACGATTCATTCGTGCTGCAGGGCTCTAGGACGGTCATCATCGATCCGTTCAAGGCGAAGGGCGACTACAAGGCGGACCTGCTTCTGATTTCCCACGAGCATCAGGACCATCTCAGCGAGGACGACATTAGGCGTTTCGCCAAAGCATCGACCACCATCGTCGCCCCGAGCATCTGCGAGAAGCCGCTGCGGGTGTTCGCTCAGGAGAAGAGATTCGTAGCGCCCGGTTCGAAGATCGAGGCAAAAGGTGTCTCTCTCGAGGCAGTCCCTGCGTACAATCTAAACAAGTTCAGAGAACCAGGCAGGGTCTTCCACCCGAAGGCGGACGGCCGCGTCGGCTACGTCGTGACCCTGGACGGGGTCAGGTTTTATCATTCGGGCGACAGCGATGCCACACCGGAAATGAAATCACTCAATGTGGACGTTGCATTCCTACCCGTTTCAGGAACCTACGTCATGACCGCCGAGGAGGCGTCCGAGGCCGCGAAGGCGATGAAGGTTGAAGTGGTCGTCCCAATGCATATCGGAGCCATCATTGGAAGCAGGGCCGACGCGGAGATCTTCAAGAGACTCGTCGGAAGCAAGCCCGCGGTTCAGATACTCGAGCAAGAGTGAACTCTACTCAGGCACGCTTTCCGTCTTAAGCTTCCCGTTCTCCATCTTGATGAACAGGTACCTGTTGTCTGCGAAGATGAGAGTCAACT
>Ga0326727_10003102_pt1 | contig 54249 bp, 40 predicted proteins | sample MB2enrmetagenome_FD_207643 | JGI IMG/M metagenome (GOLD analysis project Ga0326727, IMG submission 207643) | Lab enriched peat soil microbial communities from McLean, Ithaca, NY, United States - MB29MY | ecosystem: Environmental > Terrestrial > Soil > Wetlands > Peat | place: USA: New York...
CCTGACCCTTACCTAACCAAAGGTTAGGTAAGGGTCAGGATAGCAAAAGTCAATCGGCTTGCGATAAATAAGGGGTTACGCGCAGATCACGACCCTGCAAATGCGCCGGACTCAAGTGAAAGGGCGAAACACCGTCGCTCGCGTCGTGGATACCACTGAACAGGGTTATGATATTGACCCCATCCGGGAGTGATTCAGCAAGCTTAACTCCCACCTTTAATCGAAGAGAGGATTTCACATGAAGCTGCCATCTGGCCTCGGACGCCTGGCAACGGGCGTGTCTTTGGTACTACTCAGTGCTTTTGCTCTCACCTTAGCGGCGACGGGCGGGTATCACCTGCTCCACAGATACTCTTTCGGTGCGGCGGAGGGTAGTACCCGGGAGTATTTCGACTACATTACGGTGGACTCTTCTGCGCGCCGAGTTTACTTGTCGCACGGCACGGAGATTAAAGTCATCGACGCCGATAGCGGCACTTTCATCGGCAACATCACGGGCTTGAAACAGGATCACGGTGTTGCCATCGCCAGCGAGTTCGGCCGGGGATTCATCACCGACGGAGGCCAGGGCAAAGTGATCATTTTCGACCTCAAAACCCTCAAGGTGACCGGCGAGGCGAAAGCCGACCACGACGCTGACTCCGTTGTTTACGATCCAGCCTCCCAGCGCGTCTTTGCCATGAATGGAGACCCCAACAGCTCCACGGTGATCGATGCCAAGAGTGGCAGCGTGGTGGGGACCATCGAGCTGGGCGGGGCTCCTGAATTCGCCGTCGCCGACGGCAAGGGAACTGTCTATGTCAATATGGAAGACAAGAATGAGGTAGTCGCCATCGATTCCCACACTCTCACCATTAAGTCGCGCTGGCCGGTTGCCCCGGCCGGAAGACCTACGGCCCTCGCGATGGACACCAAGCACCAGCGGCTATTCAGCGCCGGCCGCAACCCGCAGAGGCTGGTGGTGATGGATGCCGACAGCGGAAAGGTCATCCAGTCGTTCCCAATCTCGGGGGGCGTGGATGCCGCCGCTTATGAGCCGGAAACAGGCATGATCTTTGCCTCGACCCGCGAGGGGATGGTCCATGTCTTCCACGAAGACTCGCCTGAGAAATTCAGTGAAGTCGAGACTGTCAAGACCGAGCTCGGGGCCAAGACCATGGGGCTCGATACCAAGACGCACAACCTATTTCTGGACACGGCCGACTTTGCACCGGCAAGTTCCGCTGGAGGACGGCCCGGCGCGGCCATTCCGGGAACGTTCCACGTTTTGGTTTATGGCCGGTAGATCGGCAACCGCCTACCCGGATTTCTTACCCGCTGGAGGGTTTTAGAAATAGAAGGCGAGAAATGGCTCCGGCGCTGGAGGGGCCGATCTTCTGCAAGGTCAACCCCGCTGGGGTTGGGCGGTCGGGTGAGTTCTGCGATCCGCAGGTTAAAACCTGCGGCTACCCACGGTTGGCCCCCTCAGGGGCCAGACCAGAGACGGATTATCTTAGCGCTTATGGGCCAACGACCAGGGTCCACGAACGCCCTCCTAGCCAGCAGGCAACAACCAGGGGACTCCATGTTTGGATCAAATCGTGGAATCGTGTTGAAACATCTCCGAACCGCAGTTTTGATCGTCGTTGCATGGGCCTTGGGCGTCGGCACTGCCGCTGCCGCCTCACCCGCACAACTGCGTTACGTGGTCATCTTCACCCGGCACGGAGTGCGCTCGCCAACCTGGAACACCGAGCGCCTCAATCAGTACGCGGCCGAGCCGTGGCCGGAATGGGGCGTGCCTCCCGGCTATCTCACGCCGCATGGCCGAGCCCTGATGCAGCTCATGGGAACCTACTACCGGGAGTGGCTGTCGGGCGTACATCTGCTGAGTCCGGAAGGATGCGGAGATGTGGGGCGGATTTACATTCATGCGGACAGCGAGCAACGAACGCTCGAAACCGGCCGTGCTCTGGCGGAGAACTTGCTTCCTGGCTGCGCAGTCGCTGTCCATTCGGCGCCAGAGGGCAGTCGGGACCCGCTTTTTGACCCTAGCGCAGCGGGCATCGCAAAGCCGGATTGGGAAATCGCGGCAAAGGCGGTGCAGGAACGTCTGGGAGACAATGCAAGACATTTCCTGGATTTGCATCGAGCGGCATTTGAGGCGCTCCAGTGGGTGTTGGTGGGGGGAGGTAGCGCGCCGAAGAAACTGCTCGAACCTCCGGAAGAAATCAGCGTTTCGACAACAGGGAAATCCGTGCAAATCAGTGAATCCTTGAGCGTGGCATCCACCCTCGGTGAGAATTTACTGCTCGAGTGCACGAATGGTATGCAAGGTAAAGATCTCGGCTGGGGCCGCCTGAACGCGGACAACCTGCTCGGCATACTTGAACTCCATGCGTTGTCTGCGGATCTAACACGGCGTACCCCCTATCTGGCTCGGGCACGCGGTTCCAACCTCCTGGATCATATTCGGCTCTCGATGGAGCAGGCGGAAACCGGGAAGGTAGTGCCGGGAGCCTTGGGTCCACCGGGAGCTACGGTCTTAATCTTGGTGGGCCACGATACCAACCTGTCAAACCTTTCCGGTATGCTCGGCCTCTCCTGGCACTTGCCAGGGTATCAGCCGGACGACACGCCGCCCGGGGGCGCACTCATCTTTTCGCTGTGGCAGCAGCCGGAGACAGGACAGTACTTCGTGCGCACGCAGTATCTTGCCCAGACCATTCAACAGATGCGAAGCACGACTCCTCTCACGAAAGCCGCGCCGCCCGCAAAGGAAGATGTTTCGGTGGCGGGTTGTGAATCCACAACAGGGAGTCTCGGCTGCTCCTGGGAAACGTTTGACAAGGCGCTCCAAAAAGCCATCGACAATCAATTCGTCTCAAGGTAATCGGTACAAGTCAACAACCGCGTCGGCAGTCGGCTGGAGCACAGCCAGTATGGCTTCTACATCTGGCGTTGACGGTTGACTAACCTCGAGACGGGGCATAAGATTCGACACTGGGTATTCCCCTCGCCAAGGAGGTATCTCCTACTATGAATATGCAAAACGAAATAGGTGAAACGGCAGGGAAGGTTTGGCAGGCACTCTCCGATGAAAAGCCGCAAGCAGTCATCCAACTGAAGAAGAAAGTCAAAGCCCCAAACGAGTTACTGTTTCTTGCGCTCGGGTGGTTGGCTAGAGAGAACAAGATTGAAATTGATTCTGCACAGAACAGCTTCCGCGTTCAGTTGAAGTAGCTGTGGGGCGGTCGGCCGGAAATCGACGCAGCAAGGTGGCCTTGCGAAGTGCTGGCCGAAGGCGTAGCTCGGCTGGCCGGTACTCTTGAACCATTTAACTTCCGTCATTTTAGGTCGCGTCAAGTGAGCCTAAACTAAAGCCAAATTCTCGACCTCGGAAACAATAATTAGGTCGCCCGATACCCTCCAGGCGGATTGCATTCCGGCGACCTATGATCCTACCAGCCATTGACAGGGGACTATACTTGTCAATCCTCGCCACAGCGGCAGAAGTCTCCGACGCCGTCCGTGGACAAGAGTAATTTCACGCAGCCGCAGAGCTCAGATCGACTAGTGGGTTTTGCGGTTCCAGCCGACGTGACAACTTGACTCTATTTCGACTATGGCTATAGATAGAACTGCTAGAAAAATTATCGGTCCCTCATAAACATAGCGCCTAGAAGTCTGAATTAGTCTAATTGGCTATGACGTTTTTACCGTATTAGCCGATGTTCTGCACGTTCTCCGAAGTCCAGCCAAACCACAGTGTTTAAAGATTCAACAGCTTGAACGACTCGGATTTGGTTAGTCCCGTGCTCGTTGGGCAATCCGGGTAGTTCGCAAACGGACGCAACGGGAAGTCTCGTTTCCTGCGTCGATGGCGAGGTCCTCGGACTCCCGCCGCCCAATGCTCGTTTTTGGTGATTAGGCGCGCGTGAGCCGATCGAAGAGGCAAGCTTATGGGCATTGCCTCCTTGCATCGGAAGACCAAGGGCGGACATAGAGCGCCCTGGAATCACGCTCGGAGCGCAGCACATCCTAATCTCTACAGCGACAGCGTTTCCTCGCGCAAGGCTGGATGTCTTCTTTCTATACCTCGGTTCGCGTCGAATCTCACCTACAACTATTTCGAAGCGTTCCTGTGGGAAGTTAAACGGGGCTTCCGAATTCCGGTGTCCTCAAGCTGCTACGGTTCAATACACGCCTCGGCTCTGAAGGATAGCGCTAGTGGTTGCGCGGCGCGAACACGCTCCGCCGCCTGAACTAACACAACCAGGTCAGTGAGCACGGGAGGTTCTCGATGGGCACCCTTCAGAGTCCAGTGATTCCCGAGATGCCCGGTGTACTCTTCCCGGAAATCGCCAGCGCGGAGGAGAAGTTCCGCACCTGCATTCAATGTGGGGTGTGCAGTGCTTCCTGTCCCATGAGTGACGCGATGGCTTTCCCACCGCGCAAAGCGGTCCGGATGCTGCTGGACGGCCGGCTGGACGAAGTCGTTGCTGGCAACACACCTTGGCTTTGCGTTTCCTGTCACACCTGTTCAGCACGCTGCCCGAGTCAACTTCTGATCTCGGACGGTCTGTTCCCAGCGCTGCGCGCAGCGGTAATGGCCGCAGGCAAGCCCCTGGATCAGGACCTTCAGACGGCGCTACAGAAGACCTATCTTTACGGGAATCCGATGGGCGAATCGCCCAACAAACGCGCCGACTGGTCAAAGACGAGTGGCGTTCCCGTCCCCATTCTTTCGCAACTGCGCCGGCCTGTGGATGTGCTCTGGATCGTGGAGTGTTACCCATCTTTCGACCCGCGTGGGCAAGCTATTTCGCGGCTCCTGGCGCGCATCCTGTACCTGCTGCGGGTGGACTTCGCGATTTTGGGCAGGGAAGAGCGCTGCATCGGCGATTGCGAGTGGCTGGCAGGGGAGCGCGGCCTCTTTGAGATGCTCATCGAGCGGAATATCGAGACCCTGGGAAAATACCACTTCAAAGAAATCCTCATGACCGACCCCCACGCTTACCGCTCCCTGCGGAGGATCTACCCCAGCATGGGGGGCCGGTACGCCGTGAAACATTATGTCGAATTCCTCGCGGAGCGATTGGACCAGCTCAAACCTCTCCTCAAGAAAAAGGTGAACGCCACCGTCACGTACCACGACTCGTGCTGCCTGGGCCGGAAAATGTCTCTCTACGAGGAGCCCCGTGCGCTGCTGAGGGCCATCCCGGGGTTGAAACTCATCGAGATGTCCCCCAATCGCGAGTCCAGTATTTGCTGCGGAGGAGGCGGGAGCACGATCTATCTCGATCACTTCATTCAGGAACACATGAAGGATCGCCTGGCTGACCGGCGTGTACGCCAAGCTGCGGCAACGGGAGCCAACGTCCTGGCGATCGCCTGTCCATTCGAGCCGGCTCGGTTTGAAGATGGCGCGAAGATGACGGGCAACGAGGGGAAGCTCTTGGTACGGGACATTATTGAGCTGCTGGCCGAGTCTATGGAACTTACTTAGAGGAGGGCAACCCTATGAAGATTGCGGTGGTCTTGAAGCAGGTGCCCGACTTGGTGGAAGGGCTGGAAATTGATGTCAGTGGCAAAGCCGTGGATCCAGGCACGGTTCGCTACATCCTGAGCGAATCGGACGACCACGCCCTGGAAGAAGCCCTGCTCATCAAGGAACGCGTGGGGGGCCAGGTCGAGGTCTACTCCGTGGACACGGGCGATGCGAAGGAGACCCTGATCACGGCTTTGGCCAAGGGGGCTGACCACGCCATTCTGGTGAACGCGGAATTGGAATCATCCCCCGATAATCACACCGCTGCCCAAGTGTTTGCCCCCATCTTCCGGGAAAGGCCTTTCGACCTGCTTTTGATGGGCGTGCGGGCCATCGATGATCTCGATGGCTCCTTGGGCGGCTTGATTGCGGGTCTTCTCGACCTGCCTTACGTGGGCCTGATCCGCAAGGTGCAGGTCGGCGCCGAGCCGAGAAGCGTTGTGGTCGAGAAGGAGTTTCCCGGCGGTTATGCCATGGAGCTTGCCGCCATTCTTCCAGCAGTGCTGGGGATCCAAGCGGCCGAACAACCCCCTCGCTATGTCCCGATCACTCGCTTGCGGCAGATGATGAAGACGGCCGTGGTGGAAGAACTGCTGGTTCCCACGCCCCACCCCCACCCACTCGTCGTGGAGCGCCTTTTCAAACCGGAAGAGGGCGCTGGGGCCGCGATGCTCTCCGGAAGCCCGGACCAACTCTCCCGGCAAATTGCTGACCTGATCGTTGAAAGACATCTGCTGAGGTGACTTATGAACAAGGACGTAGTTGTCGTCGCTGAGCACTTTAGGGGGCAGCTCAATGAAATCACGTTCGAGCTCCTTGGCAAGGGTCGTGAGGTGGCGCAAGGTCTTGGAGGAAAGCTGATTGTCTTCCTCCTCGGGGAGGGAGCACACAGATTCACCGGCGAATTGGGAGCCGCCGATAGGGTGTGGGTTGCCGAGGCGCCGGAATTCCGCGAATTCGTTTCGGAGGCCTACGCCTCGTGGATAGGGCCCAAACTGAAAGAGGCTGCTCCACGCCTGGTCCTGCTGGGCAGCACCTCGGTGGGACTGGATCTGTTGGGCCTGCTATCGACCCGTTGTGGATTTCCTTGCCTGGACACTTGTGTTCGCCTGGAAGCCAAGAACGGGGCTGTAATCGCGACCAGCCAAGTCTATGGGGGCAAGGTTTTTGCCGAGGTCCTGCTCCCGGAGGAGACCACTCTGGTGGCCGCCGTGCCAGGCTCGTTCGCCCCGGAGGCGGGAAGAGTCAGTGGGAATCCTGAAGTTCACGCTCTAACTGTCCCGCCCGGCCAGCCTGCATCCCGGGTGGCGTTTCGCAAACTGATCGAGCCACCCCCTGGAGATGTGGACATCACCAGGGTTTCCGTGCTGGTGGGCGTAGGCCGCGGCATGCAGAACGCCGAAAACCTGTCGCTCGCGCAGGACCTGTCCGCAGCGTTGGGTGGGGCCGTGTGCGCCTCCCGTCCGGTGATCGACCAGGGATGGTTACCGCTGACACGCCAGGTCGGCAAGTCGGGCATGAAGGTCAAGCCGAAGCTGTATTTGGCCTTCGGCATCAGCGGCGCCCCCGAGCACTTGGAGGGCATGAAACAGTCCGAGACGATCATTGCCGTCAACACCGACCCCGGGGCGCCCATCTTCAGCGTTGCGCACTATGGTGCGGTCGTGGACGCTCTCGATTTGCTGCCTCTGCTCATCGAAGAGATTCATAACCTGAGCATGAAGAAGGCGAGCTGATGATTCCCACCACTTCAAGACTTGGACCGGTTCCCGGTTGGGCGGTGCTGTGGATCCTGTTTCTCCTCGCCCTGGGCATTTTCCTTTGGCGCGTGGTGTTTCTTGTACGGTTGCTGAGGCTGGGGCGGGCCGAAGACCGGTTTGACCACATCCCGGCGCGCCTGAAGCGCGTGGTGGTCTACGTACTTGGGCAGCGCCGCATCCTAGATGAACCGCTCGTGGGGATTCCCCACGCCCTCATCTTTTATGGGTTCGTGGTCTTTCTTTTGGCCACCAGCGGCATGCTTCTGCAAGCACTCTTGCCCGGTTTATCCATCCCCACGGCGGAGCGGAACCGCGTCCTGGGTCCGCTCGTGGATATCTTTGCGGTGCTGGTGCTGGGGGGTCTGGCAGTCTCCTCTTTCCGGCGATACGTGATTCGCCCTGCAGGCCTGCAACTAACCTTTGACGCCGCACTGGTAAACACCCTGATCGCCGCGCTGATGGTGACCTACCTGCTCTTCGAAGGTTTTCGCCTGGTCGCACTGCCCGCCGAGACAGGGGTTTGGTTCCCGGTGGGACAGTGGCTCGCCGGGGTTTTCAGCACCAGCGCAATGCTCCGGGCCCACGCCCTATTCTTTTATCATCTCTTCTGGTGGCCGCATACCCTCATCTTCTTGTTCTTCTTGGGCTACCTGCCACAGTCCAAGCACCTGCACCTGCTGGCGGCTCCCTTCAGCGCTTTCTTCAGCCAACTGGGACCACTGGGACGGTTGCCTGCCCCTGCGGGCGATAAGACCCAGTTGGGGGCTGAGCGGCTCGAGGAGTTCACTTGGCGGCAACTGCTTTCGGCTTTCGCCTGCGCGGAATGCGGGCGTTGTGAACGTACCTGCCCAAGCTTCCAGTGCGGGGAACCATGCTCACCACGCCAGCTCATCCATAACCTGAAGGAGCAGTTGCTGCATTACGGGCCCGCGCTCCTCGAGAAAGTGCGGGCGACCGCCGATGGGGGTGAGCTGGCGCTTATCGGAAACCTGATCTCGCCCCAGGAATTGTGGTCTTGCACAACCTGCCTGGCCTGCTCCGTGCGCTGCCCAGTGATGAATGAGCACATGTCGATTATGGTCGATCTGCGGCGACGCCTGGTGGAACGCGGAGAAGTAGACACGCGGCTGGAGGAAGCCTTGCGCAACCTTGCGCGCTATGGCAACTCCTTCGGCCAGTCAGAGCGTAAGCGTGCGGTATGGACACAAGGTCTGGACTTTAAACCCAAGGACGCGCGCAAGGAACCCGTGGAATGGCTCTGGTACCTCGGTGAGTATGCCTGCTATCACCCGGCGCTGGAGGGTATTACGCGGTCACTGGCGCGGGTTTTGCGTGCCGCGGAGGTGGATTACGGAATCCTGTACGAGGCGGAGCGCAATTCCGGTAACGATACCCGGCGAGTGGGTGAAGAAGGGTTATTCGAACTGCTGCGGGAAAAGAACCTCGCCACCCTTAAGAAGACGCGTTTCAGCAACCTTTTCTCTACCGATCCTCACGTTTACAACACGCTTAAGAATGAATATCCGGAACTGAATCACGGGCAACACGCTGTCTATCATTACACGGAGCTGCTGGCCAGCCTGCTCGAGCGCGGCCGGCTAAAGGTCACCAGGAAGCTCCCTTACCGGGTGACGTATCAAGACCCCTGCTACCTGGGCAGATACAACGGCGTGTACGAAGCGCCGCGCCGCGTCCTGCGTGCGCTCGGTGTGAAATTGGTGGAAATGCCGCGCTCCCGCGGCGACAGTTTGTGCTGCGGCGGGGGAGGCGGCCGAATCTGGATGGAAGAAATTGGCGAGGTGCATTCCCGCCCCAGCGAAAGCCGTGTCCGGGAGGCGGCTGCTTTGGAGAACTTACAATTCCTGGCGGTGGCTTGCCCGAAGGATTACGTGATGTTCACAGACGCCCTGAAAACTACCGGGCTGGAAGGACGTCTGGCGATCAAGGACTTGAGCGAACTCGTGGCCGAGGCAACCGGGCTCAGCCCGGTAGCAGAGTCGACAAGGCCGGGGGCGGTCCCCGTGGTGCGCTGACTGTTTGAGACGAGTGGACGTTTCCGAGACGGGGCAAACCCACGCGCCCTCCTCGATGGGGAGCAATGGCCATGAATGGCAATGGGAAAAACGGGGTGAGAGTTGGCGTCTATGTTTGTCATTGCGGGACGAACATCGCTGGCAAAGTTGACGTGCATGCCGTGGTGGCGAGCGCGGAAAAACTTCCCGCGGTCGTGGCGGCCCGCGAGTACAAGTATGTCTGCTCCGATCCCGGTCAGGAACTGATTGTCCAGGACGTCAGGAAGCTCGCTCTCAACCGTGTGGTGGTGGCCTCCTGCTCGCCCCATCTGCACGAAGGGACTTTCCGGAAGGCGCTGGAAAAGGCCGGCCTGAATCCCTTCCTGTTCCAGATGGTGAACATCCGTGAGCACGTCTCCTGGGTCACCGATGATCCCGTCGCGGCGACCACCAAGGCCATCGCATTGGTCAAGGCCGCGATCAACAGAGCGTTTTGGCATCAAGAGCTGAAACCTCGCCGCTTCCCCGTGAATCCGAACGTTCTGATCGTGGGCGGGGGGATTGCCGGTATCCAGGCCGCGCTGAACCTGGCGGACGGTGAAAAGCAGGTTTACCTCGTAGAGCGACAACCCTCCATCGGCGGGCACATGGCCCAGTTCGACAAGACTTTCCCCACCCTGGACTGCGCCGCGTGCATCCTCACTCCCAAAATGACCGCCGTAAAGCAGCACCCCAATATCCACTTGATGAGTCTCTCCGAGGTCAGCGAGGTGAGCGGCTTTGTCGGGAACTTCAAGGTCAAGGTGAAGCGCTATCCGCGCTATATCGACGAAGCCAAGTGCGTGGGATGCGGGGAGTGCATCGAGGCCTGCGTTTACAAAGAGGGCAAGTACCCGAACGAGTTTGACCTGGGGCTGGGCAAACGCAAGCCCATCTACATGCCATTCCCGCAGGCGGTGCCCTCCATCCCCTTGATCGACAAGGAAACTTGCATCGAGTTCAAGTCTCACAAGTGCCCCAAGGGGTGCGTGGAGGTCTGCGGCGATCGCGATGCGATTGATTTCGATCAGCAAGTGAAAGAAATCGAATTGGAAGTCGGGACCATCATCATGGCGACGGGATTCAAGCCGTTTGACCCCCACCGCGCGCCGCAATACGGCTACGGAAAAATCCCGAACGTGTACACCAGCCTGGAAGTAGAGCGGTTGGTGAACGCTTCAGGCCCGACCCTGGGCCAGGTGACCCTGCGCGATGGCCGCAAGCCCGAATCGATCGGCATCCTGCACTGCATCGGCTCGCGCGATGAGAACACCAACAAGTATTGTTCGCGCGTCTGCTGCATGTATTCGCTCAAACTCGCCCACCTGCTCAAGGAGAAGACCAACGCACACGTTTACAACTTCTACATCGACATGCGTACGCCCGGGAAAGGTTTTGAGGAATTCTACAAGCGCGTGCTGCAGGAGGGGGTGTCGTTTGTCCGCGGCAAAGTAGCGGAGGTCAGCACCTGGCCCCAATCGCCCGAGGAGCAGGGCAAGCTGATTCTGAGAGTTGATGACACGCTCCAGGGTACCATCCGGCGAATTCCAGTGGACATGGTGGTGCTCTCGATTGGGATGGAGCCGCAGGCGGACGCGGAGGAGACCCGGCGCCGCTTCAACCTGGGTTGCTCCGCGGAAGGGTGGTTCCTGGAACGACATCCCAAGCTGGCGCCGGTAGACACGTTTACGGATGGCATCTTCCTGGCGGGGTGCTGTCAGGCTCCCAAGGATATCCCCGACACGGTGGCCCAGGCAGGCGCGGCTGCCGCGCGCGCCATGGGGCTGATCGACAAGGGCTATGTGGAGATGGAACCCAACACGGCGTGGATCGAGGAAGAACTGTGCTCGGGCTGCCAGATCTGTGTGGGCATGTGCCCTTATACGGCGATCCATCTGGATGACGAGAAGAAACTCGCCGTGCTCAACGAAGCCCTCTGCAAGGGTTGTGGTACCTGCGTCGCGGCTTGCCCGTCCGGAGCTGCGCAACAGAATCTCTTCCGGGATGAGCAACTCTTTGCCGAAGTGGAAGGAGTGTTGACGTGAGTGACGCGTTCAATCCCCACATCCTCGGGTTCTTCTGCAACTGGTGCACGTATCTTGCCGCTGACTTGGCGGGCACGTCGCGGATGAAATACGCCCCGAACGTGGCCGTGGTGCGCACCATGTGTTCGGGGCGCGTGGACCCGCAATTGGTCTTGTGGGCTTTCCGCCAGGGTGCAGACGGTGTTCTGATCGGTGGATGCCATCCCGGTGACTGTCACTATCAAGAGGGAAACTACAAAGCCCTTCGCCGGATGACGCTGTTACGCAAGATGCTGCCCCAGTTCGGCATTGAGCCCGAGCGTCTGCGCCTGGAGTGGATTTCCGCCTCCGAAGCCGAGAGGCTGCGAGATGTGGTGAGCGAGTTCACCGCTCAGATCCGCAAGCTCGGTCCACTGCGGAAAGTAACACCGCGCGAGGAGCCTGTCGCTGCGTAGCACCAGCTCAGGCTCCTGAGGCGTGCGTGTGACCCTCCGGACCGAGGAAGTGGGAAGTGATACCCAACGCATGCCGGACCCGTAGTGAGGACCAAGCGCTGCGATGGGGATGACAAGGTCGGGAAGGGGGCGAGAGAGCTATGGCCAAACCCAAGGTAGCTTTTTACTGGTGCTCGAGCTGCGGAGGCTGTGAAGAAGCCGTCGTGGATTTGGCCGAAGGAATCCTTCAGGTCGTTGCAGCAGTCGATATTGTCTTCTGGCCGGTGGCGCTTGACTTCAAGCGCTCTGATGTCGAGGCGATGCCGGATACTTCCATCGATGTTTGCTTCATCAACGGCGCCATCCGCATGGACGAGCAGGAAACCATGGCACGCCTGCTTCGCCAGAAATCAAAGCTGATTATCGCTTACGGGGCATGCGCCTACCAGGGGGGCATTCCCGGCCTTGCAAACCTGACAGAGGCGGAAGCTATTCTCGATTATGCCTACCGGCAGGCTCCTTCCAATGGCAACGGTGGGGCGACACGACCGCAGCGGCACACCCAGATCCCGGAAGGCGAACTCGAACTTCCCGAGTTTTCTGACGCAGTGAAGGCCCTTGACGAAGTGATCGACGTGGATTATTACCTGCCGGGTTGCCCACCCACCCCCAAGCTCACCCTGCAGGCCATTGAAGCCATCCTCAAGGGCCAGTTACCTGAGAAAGGGGCTGTACTGGCCGGAGACCGCGCCCTCTGTCACGAGTGCGAGTTGAATTCCTCCAAGCCGGAAAAGCTCCTCGTCACTGAGTTGAGGCGAGTTCACAAGGTCCTCGTAGAACCGGACAAATGCCTTCTTGCCCAAGGCATTCTGTGTCTCGGTCCGGTTACGCGCGGCGGCTGTGAAGCTCTCTGCGTTAAGGGGGGCATGCCCTGTACCGGGTGCTTCGGACCGTTGGAGCGAGTTCGGGACTACGGTGGCAAGGCACTTTCGGCCATCGCCTCGATTATGGATATCTCTGAACAGCATGCGGTGGCCAAGGCTTTTGAAGCTGTGCCGGACCCCGCGGGAACCTTCTACCGTTACAGCCTGCCCAAGTCGTTCCTAGCCCGTAAACGCCAGGCGGCTTAGAGGTGTGAAATGTCCCGGAAGATCACCATCGATCCAGTTACCAGGCTGGAAGGACATGGAAGGATTGAAATCTTCCTTGACGATGCCGGCAAGGTGAGCCGGGCCTACTTCCAGGTGCCGGAACTGCGCGGCTTTGAACAGTTCGTGGTCGGCCGGCCGGCCGAGGAAATGCCCCAAATTACTTCGCGCATCTGCGGTGTCTGCCCCATGGCGCATCACATGGCGAGCACTAAAGCTCTCGACGACCTCTATCGGGTCGAGCCTCCGCCGGCCGCGAAGAAACTGCGCGAGATGATCTACAGCATCTTTATGCTGGAGGACCATTCTCTGCATTTTTACTTTTTAGGCGGTCCGGATTTTATTGTGGGCCCGAAGGCCCCTAAGGCTGAGCGCAACATCCTCGGCGTCCTGGGAAAAGTCGGGGTGGAAGTGGGGCGCCGCGTGATCGCGATGCGCAAAGAGCTGCGCGACCTCATGGCACTGCTGGGTGGGAAACCCATCCATCCGGTCTTGGGGTTGCCCGGAGGCGTTGCCAAGCCGCTGGCGGCGACCGATCAGCCACGGGTCATCGAGGTTGCCAAGCGGGGGGTGGATTTTGCCCTTTTCACCCTGGCCACGTTTGAAGAAATCGTTCTGAGAAACCAGGAGTACGTTGACGCCATCACATCCGAAATGTACACGCACCGCACCTACTACATGGGGATGGTGGATAGCAACAACCACCTGAACTTCTACGACGGCCGCGTGCGGGTGGTGAGTCCGGAAGGAAAAGAGTGGGGCAGTTTCACGGCGCGCGAGTATCTTGACGCCATCGCCGAGCATACCGAACCCTGGAGCTACATGAAGTTCGCGTACTTGAAGAAGATTGGCTGGCAGGGTTTCGTGGATGGCGCAGAGTCCGGCATCTACAGCGTGGCTCCACTCGCGCGGCTGAACGTCTCAGACGGCATGGCCACCTCGCGAGCCCAGGCAGCCTATGAGCAGTTCTTTGCGACCCTGGGCGGCAAACCCGTCCACTGCACGCTTGCGAATCATTGGGCGAGAATCGTCGAGATGATCTTTGCTGCGGAGCGCTTCCTGGAGTTGGCGGCCGATCCGGAGATCGTCGACCCCGCCGTCCGCACCTTGCCTACCGCCGTTCCCAAGGTTGGCATGGGCGTGGTGGAGGCGCCGCGCGGCACATTGCTCCATCACTATGAAACCGACTCAGCGGGATTGATCACGCGGGCCAATCTCATCGTCGCCACTCAGAACAACGCCGCACGGATCGCGCTTTCCGTTGATAAGGCTGCTCGGACTCTCCTCAACGGTTCCAATGCACACGACGAGGGTTTGCTCAACATGGTGGAGATGGCTTTCCGCGCCTACGACCCCTGTCACGGGTGCGGCACCCACTCCCTGCCGGGTTCGATGGCGCTGAAAATATCGATCCGCGACGCCCGCGGCGCCCTGCTGAAGGAAATTTCAAGCTGACGGCGTGAGGTGACGCGCAAGCTGGAGTCGTTTTCCGGGACGAGAGCCGTAGCGGGCCGATTCGGTTTTTGACTCAACAGGTTTTTCGAGTGAGATGTCTCCGCAAGTTGCACGCGCCCACACAGAAAGGCGCAGGGGCCCAACCACTTGAGCAGGAGGTGATCCATGGTGACTGAAACCTTAGAGAAGGTTCTGGACGAGCATCCGTTTTTTAGAGGCATGAAGGAGTCCCAGCTCGGGACGATCGTCGACACGGCAACCGTCGTGCGGTTCGAACCCGGAGAGGTGATTTTCGAGGAAGGTGAACCGGCTCACCGTTTTTATCTGATTCGGACGGGCAGGGTAGCACTCCAACTGGTGTCCTATCGAACCGAACCCGTCACTCTCCTGACTCTGCAGGAGGGCGACCTCATCGGATGGTCATGGCTCTTCCCGCCCTACCGCTGGAAGTTCACTGCCAAAGCGCTCAGTCTTACACGCGCCATCACTCTGGACGGGGGTAGCCTTCGGGCCAGATGTGATGAAGACCACGATCTGGGGTTCGAACTCATGAAACGATTTGCCCAGATCATCGACAATCGTGTGGAGGCACTTTCCACACACGTCGTGGAGGTCGAACCGTAGCAGGTTCAGATAATCAACGGAAGCGGTTTCGACAGGTTGGGCATGCCGCAGCAGGATCGAAGTTGCCCCCGGGCGCAGGAGAGGGTCCGGACAACCCACGGCTCCGCCCGGTGTGAGGCGGAAAGTATCCGCCTGCGCCGGCGAGCGGCCCGCGTGCGCGAAGGTCCAGTGCCGTCGTGAACTGCAGGCTGCAGAAAAAACGGCGTCCAAGTCTGACACCATCGACATCGGGGTATCACCATGGAAACTCTGCAAGACATTCTGACTACTCACCCGTTTTTCATTGATCTGCCCGAGCAGCACATCGAGGCCCTCGTGGGTTGCGTTTCTAATGTGCGCTTCGAGGCCGGAAACATCATTTTCCGGGATGGCGAAGAGGCCAATCACTTTTACTTGATCCGCGAAGGGAAGGTATCGCTGCAGGTATTCCCCGAACGGCACGGCCCCCTCACAATCCTAACCCTCAGCGAGGGTGACATCCTGGGCTGGTCGTGGCTTTTCCCCCCTTACCGTTGGAAGTTCTCCGCCCGAGCCATCGAGCCCACTCGCGCCTTCGCCGTGGACGCAAAGTGTCTTCGGGAAAAAGCCGAACACGACCACGATCTCGGTTACGAAATCCTGAAACGGTTTGCGCATGTTGTCGAAGGCCGCCTGGAGGCCACACGGTTGCATTTATTGAATGTCTACGAGGATCGGTGAGCAGCAAACCTGAACGACCGCGGAGGAGGGGTTGTGCCTCTTCCAATCTTTTTCGGCGAAAGTCAAAATCATAATGGGAGGAAAGGTGATGGAAAACCAAGCTTTGAGCATATTAGACAAGCGCACCCAGAAAACTTACGAAATCCCGATCAACAAGGGAACTATTCGAGCCATGGACCTGCGGCAAATCAAAACCGGCCCGGAAGATTTCGGGCTGATGACCTACGATCCGGCATTCATGAATACCGCATCCTGCCAGAGCGCGATCACCTTTATCGACGGAGACAAGGGCATCCTGCGGTATCGGGGCTACCCCATCGAGCAGCTCGCGGAGAAGTGCAGTTTTCTCGAAGTTGCCTATCTGGTGCTGAACGGTGAACTTCCCACAGCGGCAGAATTGAAAGATTTCGTCACCAAAATCACTTACCATACCATGCTGCACGAGACCACCAAGAACTTCCTGGCGGGTTTTCGTTACGACGCCCATCCCATGGGTATGTTCATCAGCACCGTGGCGGCGCTCTCCACGGTATACCCGGAGGCCAGGAATGTGCATGACCCCGAAGTACGCAAGCTCCAGATCTATCGCCTGATTGGTAAGGTCCCCACGATCGCCGCCTATACCTACCGCCACAGCCTCGGTTACCCGTATGTTTATCCGGACAATGACCTCAGCTACACCGAGAATTTTATGAACATGCTGTGGAAGATGGTCGAGCCCAAATACCAGGCCAACAGGGTTCTGGCGCGCGCCCTCGATATCCTGTTCATCCTGCACGCCGATCACGAACAAAACTGCAGCGCCAACGCCATGCGGGCAGTGGGCAGCTCGCAGGCGGATCCTTTTGTGGCGACCGCCGCGGCGGCCGCCGCGCTCTCCGGCCCGCTGCACGGTGGCGCCAACGAAGAAGTGCTGAAGATGCTCGACGAGATCGGCTCAAAGCAGAACATCCCCGCCTACATCGAGCGCGTGAAGGCCGGCCAAGTCAAGCTGATGGGCTTCGGCCACCGCATCTACAAGAACTACGACCCCCGCGCCCGCATTATCAAGCAGGCCGCTGACCAGGTCTTCGAGGTCACCGGCAAGAATCCCAAGCTCGAAATCGCTCTGGAGCTGGAACGTATTGCCCTCCAGGACGAATACTTCATCAAGCGCAAGCTTTACCCCAACGTGGATTTTTACTCGGGCATCATCTACCAGGCGATGGGGTTCAAACCGGAAATATTTACGGTGTTGTTTGCCATTCCGCGCACGACGGGGTGGCTGGCGCAATGGCAGGAAATGTTATGCGACCCCGAGCAGAAGATTGCGCGCCCCCGGCAAATTTACATCGGTCACGACGCGCGAGATTACGTTCCGATAGAAAAACGCGGAGTCAAACAATTCCCTAAGGCGGCATAGGATGCTTGCCATTCTGGCATGACGAGCCCCTCCGAGGGCCGGTCCGCGGAGGGGCGCATGCCTTCGAGCAAAGCCCGGTGCCTAGGTCAGGCCGGCAAGGAGGTTCGTTCCTGGAGGTGAGCATGGAATCCTATAACGACAACCCCGTTCCCGCGGATGGACAAGCCATTCAAGTTCAGGGCGGCAAGCTCCACGTTCCTGACAACCCAATCCTTCCCTTCATTGAGGGCGATGGTACGGGGCCTGACATCTGGAGGGCCTCGCGCCTGGTTTTCGACGCGGCGATCAAGCAGGCTTACGGGGGTCGGCGCCGCGTGGCCTGGTACGAGGTATTCGCGGGCGAGAAAGCCCACCATCGGTTCGACAACTGGCTGCCGCCGGGAACCTTGGCGGCGATCCAGAAGTTCCATGTGGCGATCAAAGGACCACTGACGACACCCGTGGGCGGCGGTATCCGAAGCTTGAATGTCACCTTGCGGCAACTGCTCGATCTCTACGTTTGCATGCGCCCCGTACGTTACTACGCCGGTGTTCCTTCGCCGATGCAGCACCCGGAACGGCTCAACGTGGTCATCTTTCGCGAAAACACCGAGGACGTTTACGCCGGCATCGAGTGGCGGGAGGGAACACCCGAAGCCAAGAAGGTGATCGATTTCTTGAATCAGGAAATGGGAAAGAAGATTCGCGCCGACTCGGGTATCGGGATCAAACCCATGAGTGTCACAGGCTGCAAGCGGCTGATCCGGCGCGCCATTCAATATGCGCTCGAGAACGGGTGTCGCAGTGTGACGCTCGTCCACAAGGGGAACATCATGAAGTTCACGGAGGGCGCCTTCCGCGATTGGGGATATGAGCTCGTGAAGGAGGAGTTTTCCGGTACGTGTGTAACGGAAACAGAGGTCGGCGCGGAGGTTCCTCCGGGCAAGGTTCTGATCAAAGACCGCATCGCCGACTCCATGTTCCAGCAGGTGCTTCTGCGGCCCGATGAATATGATGTGCTTGCCACGCCCAACCTCAATGGTGATTACCTGTCGGACGCCTGCGCTGCGCAGGTAGGTGGATTGGGGATGGCGCCCAGCGCCAATATTGGCGACGAGCACGCCATCTTCGAGGCAACGCACGGGACCGCCCCCAAATACGCCGGGCAGGACGTAGTGAATCCCTCGAGCGTCATTCTCTGCGGCTCGATGATGTTCCATTACCTGGGCTGGAAGGAGGTCTCGCATCTTATCGAAGCGGGTATCAGCGAGACCATACGACAAAAGTGTGTCACCTATGACTTGCATCGTTTGATGGAAGGGGCGGTCAAGGTGAAAACCAGTGAGTTTGCTGCCGCCATCGTCGGTAATATGGCGCTGCCCGCGGCGGCTTGAGGAGGCTGCGATGAGAAAAAAGGTTACAGTGGTGGGAGCAGGGAACGTGGGCGCTAGCTGCGCTCTCCGCTTGGCTGACAAAGGGTTGGCAGACGTCGTGATCGTCGATGTTCTCGAGGGTATCCCGCAAGGCAAAGCGTTGGACATCTTGCAGGCCGGGCCCGTCACGGGCGTCGACGTCAAGATCACGGGCGGTAACGACTACGAGCTAACAGCCAACTCCGACATTGTCGTGCTGACGGCTGGCTTCCCGCGCAAGCCGGGCATGAGCCGGGACGATCTGCTGTGGGCCAACCATGACGTGGTTAAGAGCACAGTGGAAAAGGCCGTCAAGCATTCCCCTAACTCCATCTTGATCGTGGTCACGAATCCGCTTGATGCCATGTGTCACGTCGCGCACCGGGCGAGCCGCTTTCCCAAGAACCGGGTGATAGGAATGGCCGGCATCCTGGACACGGCACGCTTCCGCACCTTTGTCGCCCAGAAGCTGGATGTCTCCATAAAAGACGTCATGGCCTTTGTCCTGGGCGGCCATGGCGACACCATGGTGCCTCTAGTGCGTTACACAAGTGTAGCCGGCATGCCGCTCACGGACTTGTTGGACGCTGAGACGATTCAAAGCCTCGTAAAGCGCACGCGAGATGGGGGAGCCGAGATCGTCAAGTATCTGAAATCCGGCAGCGCGTACTACGCTCCGTCGGCGGCCGTGGTTGAGATGGTTGATTCGATTCTCAATGACCGCAAGCGGGTGCTCCCTTGCTCCGCCTTCCTGGAAGGCGAGTACGGGATCCACAACCTCTTCGTCGGGGTGCCCGTGAAGCTCGGAGCAGGGGGAATCGAGAAGATCTTCGAAGCCAAACTTACCGGGGAAGAGAGTGCAGCTCTCGAGAAGAGCGCTGCCGCTGTTAAGGAGCTTGTCAACGTCATGGCATCCAAGCTGGACCAACCAGCCGCCGCAGCTTAGGTGGCTGAACAGTTCAGGCTCGGTGCCCTTCCAGCCTCTCCGCCGGGGCGGGGTCAAGGGATGAGGAAAGCTTGCAGCACGCGCGGCTTCTCTCCCGGTTTCCCCAGGATTGGGTGCCCCTCGACGGGGGCGACGCCGCCACAGAGGGGGGCACGTTCGTCTGCGATGGGTGAGAATGCTTTCTCCGGAGGTGGCCGATTTTGACGACTGAGACGCCAACTCGCAAGTTCTGCGGTCGAGTGTACATCGACTGGGATCGCTGCAAGGGCTGTGGATTCTGCGTCGAATTCTGCCCGCCTAAGGTTCTGACCCTCAGCAGCTCATACAACGATCACGGCTATCACCCACCCCAGCTCATGCGCGAGGAGGGTTGTACAGGCTGTGATCTTTGCGGACTTTACTGTCCCGATTTTGCCATTTATGGAGTTCGCCAGCCGGTTGCGGCTGAAGGCGCGGCTGCAGGAGTCCGCGAAAAATCCTCTTAATGGCGCGCCGGGATCGAGGAGCGAAGATAGAAGATGGAAGACAAAAGGGAACGGTTGTGAGTGCTAACCCCAAAGCTGTGCGGGCCGGAACGCACTTTCTGGACGGCGATTGCGCTTGTGGCGAAGGGGCGCTTGCCGCGGGCGCCAATTTCGCCGCGGGCTATCCCATAACTCCCTCCACAGAGGTTGTCGAGCACTTCGCCTCGCGCATCCCGACCGTCGGGGGCATGTTCCTCCAGATGGAAGATGAGCTTGCCTCCTCGATTGCCATCTTGGGCGCGACGTGGGGTGGCGCTAAGGCCTTCACCGTCACCTCTGGGCCCGGCTTTTCCTTGATGATGGAGCACATCGGCTACGCGGCTATGACCGAGACTCCCAGTGTCTTTGTTGACGTGCAACGCGGCGGGCCCTCGACGGGTCTGCCCACGCAGCCGGGCCAAGGTGACATGTTGCAGGCGCGCTGGGGATCGCATGGCGATTATGAAATCATCGCGCTCTCTCCGAACTCGCCGCAGGAGTGCTTTGACCTGATGATCGATGCCTTCAATCTTGCCGAGCAATACCGCACGCCGGTGCTCTTCATGATGGACGAGTGCGTCGGACACATGACCGAGAAGGTGGTGATCCCTCCCGCCGATGAGATCAAGCTCTTTCCCCGGCGCTACACGTCCCTGCCGCCCTCCGATTATCGACCCTTCCAAGCCGGGCCGGAGGGCGTTCCGGAGATGGTGAAAGCGGGTAAAGGCTATCACATCCATGTGACCGGCTTGACGCACGATGAACAGGGCTACCCCGCCATGGACTGGCGGACCCAGGGGAAGCTGGTCCGTCGGCTGGTGGATAAGATTCGCAAGCATGCTCATGAGATCGTGCGCTTTGAGGAGCAACTCATCGCCGACGCAGAGGTGGTGCTGGTGGCTTACGGGATCACCGCGCGGATTGCCATGCGAGCGGTGCAACTGGCGCGCCAAGAAGGAATTCGCGCTGGCCTGCTGCGGCCGATTGTCGTGTGGCCCTTCCCGGAGCAGCGCATCGGCGAGCTGGCAGAAAAGGTGAAAGCCTTTGTGGTAGTTGAGATGAACTACGGTCAGATCTTCTACGAAGTTGAACGGTGTTCGGCGGGACGCTGCCCGACGCTGCTCGTGCCGCATGGCGGTGGGACAGTTCACGACCCCGAAGAAATCCTGAAAGCGATCCGGGAGGCAGCTTGATGGCTGAAGTCACAAAGGCGGAGCGACCCGTCAATCCCGTCGAGCCCTTCCTGCGGGGCGACCGTATGCCGCACATCTGGTGCCCGGGGTGCGGCATCGGCACCACCGTGAACTGCTTCGCCAGGGCGCTGGTGGAATCGAAGCTCCCGCCCGACAAGGTTGCGGTCGTTTCGGGCATCGGTTGCACCGGCCGCGTGGCTGGCTACATGAAGCTCGATTCCTTCCATACCACGCATGGCCGTGCGATCCCCTTTGCCACGGGCCTGAAGCTGGCGAACCCCGGCTTGACCGTGGTCGTTTACAGCGGCGATGGCGACCTGATCGCCATAGGGGGAAACCACTTCATTCACGCTGCTCGTCGCAATATTGATTTAAAGGTCATTTGCGTCAATAACTTCATCTACGGAATGACCGGGGGACAAGTCGCGCCTACCACGCCGCTGGGTGCGCTCGCCACGACGACACCCTATGGATGTTTTGAGCAGCCCTTCAATCTTCCCTTCCTCGCCGAGTCGTCGGGGGCTGTGTATGTGGCGCGCTGGACGGCTTTCCACGTCCGGCACATCGCGCACTCGATGGTGGAAGCCTTTCGCAAGAAGGGATTCTCGTTCATCGAGATCCTGGCGCCTTGTCCCACGCTCTACCAGCGCCGCAATCGCCTGGGCGATGGCCTGGATACCATGAAGTATTACAAGCAAAAGAGTGTCATCAAGAATGGCGCCAGCACCAAGGATGTGGAGTTGATCCTGCAAGGTGACATAACCGTTGGCAAGTTCGTAGACGTTGAACGGCCATCCTTGCAGCAGGTCATGGATCTGCAATTCCAGCGGGCTCTGGGCAGCCGCTACGCCGGCTCGGGAGGGTGAGGATGGGAGTCACCGGCATCTGCTTCGCGGGGTTTGGCGGCCAGGGTGTGATCCTGGCGGGCATGATCGTGGGGCGGGCGGCCGCAATTTACGACGGCAAGTTCGCAACGCTCACCCAGAGTTTCGGGCCGGAGGCACGCGGCAGCGCCTGTAGCGCGCAACTGCTGCTCTCTCCGGAACCGATCCTCTACCCCTACGTGACGCACCCGGACATCCTCGTGGCGATGTCACAGGAGGCCCACGCGCGCTTCCGGTCAGAATTGAACCCGGGCGGCCTGCTGCTCTATGAGCAAGACTTAATTCACCTGCCCAAGGTGAATCACCATATCCGCAGCTACGGGATTCCCGCCACGCGCTTTGCGGAAGAATTGGGCCGCAAGCTCGTGCTCAACATGGTGATGGTAGGCTTTGTCACGGCGCTCGCCGGACTCGCCTCGCCGGAGGCGATCCGCAAAGCCATTCGCGACTCCGTCCCGCCCGGAACGGAGTCGCTGAACCTCGCGGCCTTCGAGAAAGGCCTGCTGCACGGCCAGAGCATGCTCTCCGTTACGCATGTTGCCTGATTCTGCTGTCGCGAGACCGGGAGAGGGCACGGGTGAGAGCGGGTTCACCTACCCGCGGCTCGCGCCCGCGCACGGCGAGTTAGGCGTCTCGTAACGGCGAGATGAACTACCTGAAGACGAGCAGCTTAGAATCGCCGCACGTACCACAGCACCCTGAATCCAGCGTTTCAAACAAGCCAGCTTTGAACAGACCGCTGGACTTCAGGGAAGCTCGGGGCCGGTGCGGAGTATTCTCAGACAGTCTTGGCCGGCGCCGCCGGGATATTGGGAAGCGGCTGCGATTGGCCCGGTCCGTGCAACTTCTGGCAGGGTTTCTTTTGGCGAGCCAGGTGGAGATAGTCCAGCACCAACTGCCGCTTGAGATACTGAATCGCCTTGGCGGGGTCCACCCCCTTGGGGCAAACGCGGGAGCATTCACCGGCGTAGTGGCAGCGGAACACCCCGTGCGCGGAGTCGGCCACAGCGTTGCGATCGTGCCGCCCGTCGTCGCGAGTATCCTGGTCATACCGCTCCGCAGCCGACAGGGGCATGGGCCCTAGATACCGCGCGTCGGTCGCGAGCGTAGGGCAGGCCGCCATGCAACAGGCGCATTTGATGCAGTAACTGAATTGGAGATAGCGCTCGAGTTCCTTGGGGGACTGGTAGAACTCCCCTTGCGGGTCGTTGATTTCCGCTTCGTCCGCTCGCACGATGTAAGGCTGGAGCGAACGATGTTTCTCAAACATCGTCATCAGATCGGGAACCAGGTCACGAATGATCTCAAAATTCGGCAAGGGGCGTACCGTGAGATCCCGCGTCGCGATATGCAGGATCTGGGTGTTGCAAGCCAACGTCGGGTGGCCGTTCAGGAGCATGCCGCACGACCCACAGACGCCCATGCGACACGAATAACGCCAGGCGAGCGAGGCATCCAGGTTCTCCTTGATGTAATGCAAGCCGTCCAGCACCGTCATGCCGGCGCGCACGGGTACCGTGTACATCTGCACGTACGGCTCGCGATCGCGCTCTGGGTTGTAGCGCGTAATGTGGAAGTTAATGGGTCGTGTGCTGCTCTCCGGCATGGCTACCCCCTTATTGCGGTTTTGGCGATGGCATGGGCCGCGATGGCTCCCCAGGCACCCAGGCCAAACAGCCCCAGTCCCACCACCAGCAAGACGACAGTGATGGCCTTTTCGGCGGCAGGCCTCAGCGTCAGCTCGAACAGGATAGTCCGCAGGCCATAAAGGCCGTGATAAAGCGCCACCGCGAGGAGGAGAATGTAAGTGACTGTGAAGAACAACCGGCCATCACGAAACAGGCTGTTCGCTTTCGAGACCGCCTCACCGGCGAAAGGCGCAAACAGGTGTGTGATGCCGCCCAGGTGCATGATGAGCATGTGGAGGCCGAGCAGGAAGAGGATCACCACTCCCGCCGCCATGTGCCAGGTCCAGTATTTCGTTTCGCGCATGTCTTCTCCTACCTTGCCGACCTCGTTCGCGTCATCCTGAGCCCTTCGCTGTCATCCTGAGTCCCGGTTCTTTCGGGACGAAGGATCTGCATTGGTCTTGGTTCCTGAAAACCCATACAGATCCTTCGCTGCTGCTCAGGATGACCGTCTGGGTAATAGGTCCTCCTCATCCAGCTTCTGCCCATGATGGGCAGACGAAAGGCGATCAGTGCTCAGGATGACATGCTGCAGCCTTTGTCAATGACCTCCCAGAAACTCATAGCCGCCTGCAACGAGAAAAATCGCGGCCAGGACCATCATGCAAATGAGCAGGGGCCGCTGGACGCTCAGCGACGTCTTGTAAGGATAAACAGGTTCGATGGGCTTGCCCACCGCCAATCCGAGCTCCACGAGCACCAGACGGACGCCGTTAGAGGCATGGTAGGCGAAAGCCGCGAAAACCAGAAACTCCCCGAACTTGAAAATGGGCTGATGGAGAACTCCCCCTTCGACCCATAAGTAGACGCCCCGGGCGCGCAGGCTCGTCACTACGACGTGGATCAGAAAGTAGAGAAGAATTCCCAGGCCGGTGAGTCGATGCAGGATGTAGGCGTACCGCTCGATGCCCCAACGCCCACCCCCAAACCATCCCCACAGTCCAAGCCGATTGTCGTACCTTTTGATTTCGGCCATGCTTCCCCCTTCATCCTATCAATGCCTGCATTCCGACAGCCAAATCACAAGCAAGCTTGACCCCATTTGACCAGTCGTAATTCAGAATTCGCAATTCACCTTCCGGCCAGCAGCCTACTTACTCCTCGATCAATATTTTCGCTCCACCGGCTTCCAGTTCGTAATCGTCACGGGCTTATACTCTAGCCGCGGCTTGCCGCCCGTGTAGTAAACCATAGAGTGCGCCAGAAAGTTGGCGTCGTCTCGTTGGGCAAAATCCGTGCGGGCATGAGCCCCGCGCGATTCCTGGCGTGCCAGGCCTGCGAAGAGCAGCACCTCGGCCAACTCCAGCATGTTTTCGGTCTCCAGCGTCTGAATCAGGTTGGAGTTGTAGATTCGGCTCTTGTCTTGCACGGCGATCTTCCGGAAGCGCTGTTTCAGCTCGGCAATCTTGGCTAGGCCTTCCTTCATGGACTTGCCGGTGCGATAAACACCCGCGTGACGATCCATCAGGACGCGCAGCTCGCGGCGGATATGGGCTGGGTTCTCCGTACCACTCCGTTGCAGCAGCCCGCTGAAAATGCGTTTCTCTTCTTCCTGGGCCTGGTCTTCCGGCAGGGCGCTCAGGTCCGGGTCCTGCCCCAGGTACTTTGCGATCTCACCACCCGTGATGCCGCCCCATACCAGGCATTCTGCGGTGGAGTTACACCCCAGGCGGTTGGCGCCGTGCATGGAGTGGCAGGCCACCTCGCCGGCGGCCCAGATGTTTTCCACTTTGGTCCGGCCGTCGATGTCAGCCTCAATGCCGCCCATGGAGTAATGCGCCACGGGCCGGATGGGGATCGGCTGCGTGATCGGGTCGATCCCCAGAAACTTCATGCACACTTCGCGGATCAGGGGCAAGCGCTTGTTGATCCGCTCGGCCCCCAGGTGCGTCAAATCGAGGTTGAGGTAATCAAGGCCATCGGGCCCCGGGAAGCCGCGCCCCTCGAGGATTTCCGTCATCTCCGAACGGGAGACAATGTCACGCGGCGCCAGCTCCATCATCTTGGGCGCGTACTTCTCCATAAAGCGCTCGCCCTTATTGTTGCGCAGGTAGCCGCCTTCCCCGCGGCAGCCCTCGGTCATCAGGATGCCCGAGGGCACGAGTCCGGTGGGGTGAAACTGCAAGAACTCCGGGTCCTCCAATGCCAGTCCGGCGCGATAGGCGATGGCCTGCCCGTCACCCGTGACGGTTTGCGAGTAGGTGGTGAACCCATAAAGGTTCCCCAATCCTCCCGAAGCAATCAGCAGAGCCTTGCCGCGCAAGACGTAAAACTCGCCCGAGGGTGCATCGAAAAGTGTAAGCGCGGCAAAGCGGCCTCCCTCGAGGAGTATGGATGTCACGAAGCACTCGTCGTAGCGCCGGAAGTTCGGGTATTTGACGAGGGTCTCGTAGAGGGCCTGCATCTCAAAAAAACCGGTCTTGTCCGCCGCCATGCACGCCCGCGGGAAAGAATGCCCCCCGAACGGACGCTGCATGATCCGGCCGTCTTCGCGGCGCGACCAAGGACATCCCCAGTGTTCCAAGAGACGGATTTCATCGGGCGCGGTTCGCACAAAACGATCTACTACGTCCTGGTCCGCCAGAAAATCAGATCCCTTCACGGTGTCCCAGGCGTGCAACTCAAAGCTGTCCCCTTCCTCCGGGCGCATCACCGCGCCAGTGCCACCTTCCGCACATACGGAATGCGAGCGCATGACTTGCACCTTCGAGACGATACCGATGTCGGCCCTACCTCGCGCTTTGATACAGATCTCCACGGCAGCGCGCAATCCAGCGAGTCCCGTTCCCAGGATTAAGACGTCATGAGTTATGTGCTGCATGCTTCACGTACTCCTTCGGCCTTCCAACCCGCCAATCGCACGGAGAAGCAAAGCGATTAGAGCCCCGGCAAGGAAGGCTTGCAAGGCTCTGTCGTTTCGGCGGGACCTGAGCGGTCGCCATTGTTGCACCTGCCTACTCTAATGTCGAGGGACATAATGTCTGTTGCCATGGATACCGCGGCTCGCTGAGCTTGCGAAGTAACTCCGGGCAAAGAAGAGTGGAAAAACGAGGTTTAAGGTTAAGGCATTATGTAATCGAACGCGTTCCTTTCGAGTTTCCCGTCATCCAGGCGCGACCGCGGGCCGGGGCACATGCAGCAATGGGATGGGGCCTTGTCGGTTCAGGCGTCCAGCTTGAACTTGGTTGAAGCCAGGGTGTAGAGCCGGCGCCAAACCAGACGGTTGATGGTGACTACCATTGCCGCCATGAAAACGGTCGCCGCGAAAAGCACGCGGAAGTTTCCGGTGTCTGCGGCATGACTGATAACGGCGCCGAGCCCGATGGTGGACAGAGTCTTCCCCTGAAAGCGGAAATATTCCGCCACGATGCTCGCATTCCAAGCGCCACCGGACGCGGTGATGAGTCCCGTGATCAAGTAAGGAAAAATTCCCGGCAAGAACAACTTTGACCAACGCTCGAAATCGCCCAGCCTGAATACGCCACATACTTCTTTCAGATCCGTTGGTATGGCGCTCGCCCCGGCAATGACATTAAACAGAATGTACCATTGCGTACCGAGCAGCAACAGCACCATTGAGCCGATCCCCATCCCGCCGCCGACACGAACCAGCGCAAGCAAGACAACCGGGAACAGGGCCGTGGCAGGGACCGAGGCCGCGATTTGAGCGATAGGTTGCAGGGCGGCGGAAAGCTTCGGTCGCAGGCCGACCAGAATCCCCACCGGCACCGTCCACAGGGCCGCTAGCACGAGAGTTGCTTCCACGCGCAGGAGCGTCGCTCCGCCTCCCCAAACGATTTCGCGAACTTCCGATCGTGAGAGCGTCAACAGCATGGCGCTCATCCTTGCCGTCGCGTAGGCAATGGCAACCAGCGCAGCAACCCATAGCAGGCGCCACGTTAATTTCCTGAGCGGATGCCCCCGCTGAGGCCGATGAGGCGACGCACCGGCCCTCGCGAAGTAGAGGTTCAACGCTTCGCGGGCCGGGCGGATGGATACGCGGGCGACGAGAGGAAGGATCTTCGAGCGGTGTAACAGATTGAGTATCGGTGACCGGGGAGGCTCCGCGGACTCCACCTGCTCGAATTTGAACTTTTCAGCCCAGGCTATGAGGGGACGCCAAACGACCTGATCGGCCAGCACGATGATGGCCACCATGACCGCTAGTCCCCGGATGATCGCGCGGACATCTCCTGTATCTGCGGCCGTCTGGAGATAAGAACCCAAGCCAGGAAGGCGAAGGTCGTGATTTCCCAACACAAACATTTCGCACGCCATCAGGAAAAACCACGCGCCGGCGACCGACATCATGGAATTCCAAATGAGTCCAATGGCCGCGTAGGGCAGTTCCATTTGCACCAATCGCTGCCACCGACTCCAACGGTAGACTTCAGCTGCTTCCCGCATATCCTGTGGAATGCTCTTGAGCGAAGAGTAAAAGCTGAAGGTCATATTCCACACCTGCCCGGTCACGATCAACACAATGCACCCCAGTTCCACGCCCAATTGGCGGTTGGGGAACAAGGCGATCATCGCAACCATTACGGGGGGAAGGAAGCTGAGAACAGGGATGGATTGGAGGATATCCAGGAGCGGAATCAGCATTCGTTCTGCTTTGGCACTGTGCGCGGCGACATATCCATAAACGAGCGCGAAGGCCAAACTGAGTATATAGGCGATGGCGATACGAGCTACCGAGAAAAGGGCATACTTCGGCAACGCCCCGGGGGAGGTCTGAATTTCCGCCAGGGTATGGGCAGGGCCAATTCCGTAACGGGCAAAGGTGAGCAAGCCATAGAAGAGCGCTAGGCCCGCCAAGATGATGGGCAGGTCCCTGAGCAGAGACGTAACGCCCACAGGAAACACTCCCCAAGGCGGAACACCGGTTTTCTCGGGTTGCGACATCATCCGTGATCCCGAATATCCTCGTGGTGATCCCGAGAGTGTCCTGGTTTGTGCAAGTGCAGCCGGTCACTCTGTGAGTCATAGGTGAAGATCTCGCCATATCGACCCCAGTCCAAAGCCGTGTCGATTTGCCGTTGGGCCCCTTCCTCGGAAAAGTGTTCCTCCAGAATGTTCCGGAAAAACTCCAAGGGCATCGCACCGTCCGATTTACTGGCGAGACTACAGCGGATTTGCTGAAGCAGAGGGGCATGCGCCAAGGCGGCTTCCCGAAATAGAATCTTGCGCGCCGAAATATCAGCGCCGGCGAACTCCCTTCCTTGGTCTGAGATTTCCACATCCCCCTTTTCCGTCCGAGCAAAGGCCAGCAGCGTCGCGCCCTCGACGATGGGCAGCAAGTCATTCACCTCCAGCAAGAGTTCTTCAGCGATATGGTACAAGTCTTCCTTCCCGCCGTGATCAATCAGCAGTTCGAGCAATCCCGCTATGCCGCCCGGCCGCGCCCGGGGCAGCATCTTGTAAGACACTCTGGCCGCGCGCGCCGCACTTGCGAGCGGCGTCGGCTCGAGTTGCGGCTGGGTCATCAATCTGTAAATGTAGTCGACAAAGACGAGGAATTCGGCGGAGCGGCGATCCCTGGGCTGGGGCAGGGGAATGCGGAAGTCCGCACGGATGCTGGCGGGATTGCCCCCAAGGACGATGATGCGGTCGGCCAGCAGCGTGGCTTCTTCGATATTGTGCGTAACCAGGAAAATGGCTCGAGTCGGGATGTTCTTTGCCAGCCACAGTTCCATCACTTCACCGCGCAGGTTCTCCGCCGTCAGGACATCCAGAGCCGAAAACGGTTCGTCCATGAATAGAATCTCCGGCTCCACGGCCAGCGCCCGCGCAATGCCCACGCGCTGCTTCATGCCTCCCGAGAGTTCCTTGGGGTAGGCGGTCTCAAAACCTTGCAGCCCGACTGTATGCAGGGCCCGGAGCGCTCGCCGATGTCGGTCGGAGTGTTCCATACCATGCGCCAGCAGGGGTGTCTCCACATTGTCCAGAACGGTGAGCCACGGAAACAATGCAAAGCTTTGAAACACAATAGCCAGGTTCGGCGTGCAGTCGCTAAGCGGCGTACCATGCCAGAAGACCGATCCCCGGGAGGGCCGTATAAGACCAGTGAGGATTCGCAAGAGCGTGGACTTGCCGGAACCGGAAGGACCGAGCAGAGCAGTTATGGTGTCCGGCTCGATGGACAGGGTGGTGGGGGCGATGACCTGAATCTGTCTGCCGTCCGGTTGGAGGAACGATTTCTCAACCTGCAGAGCCTCGGCAATCGGCTCCCGGGCCTCGAGGGGCTTGGAAATCAGCCTTCCCGTCTCGACGGCTGTGGGCGTGCCTTCCTCGTGTTGGACCTTAGGCGTGTACTCGCCCGAGAGTTCGTCCATCAAACGCTGCCAAGCTTCCTCTGGCAGTTCGTCGAAAAACTGAATGCGATCGCCGGCATTCATCTTGTCGACAATTGCACGCAGACCCTCAATCGACCGCGTGTGGAGCAGGACGAAGGCGTGATAGTAGGGAAAGTGACTAATCAAGGTGGCCGCGAAATCAACCGGCAAGGCGCGAAACAGGATCCGCTCTTCCTCGAATGGGACATCCAAGAACAAATTCGCAGCAACTGTAGGATCGAGCCTTTGCAGCAACCCGACCGCTTGATCCCAGTGCCCTTGGGACAGGATCTCTCGAAGCTTTTCCGCCGGTTGCGGGTCCATGAACGCATCCAACTGGAGGTTAGCTGTCTCTCAATCTCGAATAACCGTCAGTGTACACCTGCCGACACCTTTCGTGGAACCTCGATGACAGGCTCGGGGAGCTGCCGAAGCTGCTCAGTCGGGGCTCGTGAATCTCAGAAACGGGTTTCAACCTGCTGGAAAGCTCGCGGCCAATAACTTCAGGATTGCAACCGATTTTGAAGTCGGGCTCTCTAGGTGGGCCAGCACTCTGGGCCGCTTCGGACTGGTCCGCTTCTTCCACCAGACGTCTTCCCAATCCCACTTTTACGGTCAATCCGCGACTCTGCACGGACAGAGGGTACCCGGCTACAATCCACATGGTCGGGTAACGGCCTACACGTTGAGGCGGCCGCCCGGAGTCATTTAGGCGTTGGTTCACCATACGTTGACCGAGTTCTGGTATTTTCAGCGGTACGTATCGCGACGGAACAGAGGTTCCAATGGCAGAACCCACCAGCGAAGAACTGGTGGCCCGAATCGCCGAGCTTTAAAAGCAAGCGGGAGCAAAGAAGAGTGGCAAGCTGGAATTCAGGGTGGGAGAGAAAGGCGGCATAAGTATCTATGGATTGGGACGCTTCCCGTCACATTGTGTTACGAACCATAGAGCTGGCTCGTTGATGTCGGAGAAGACCTGCGTGCCTTCCTGGAAGCAAACACGAGCAGCCCGAAGCTCACGACATGAGGCTTGAAGCTGACTCTGAGTCGACGCTGCAGGAAGCGAATCTCCAAACCGTCCCGGGGAGGACCGCGGTAAAAGGCCCAGGTCGGGAAAGCACCAACCGTGGTCACCTACTCCACAGGCAGCTACGATTAGTACTTTTCCCCTATCGAGATGCGGCCCCCGAACCGTTCACGGCACCAAGTCCTCCAGGTGAGCAAGTTCAACAAAGTCACTACCTCACCCTTCGGCCCAAACGCGTCGATGGGCTGGTCCGAGGGCACGGCGTATTGCATCTCGCCGCTGTGTTGGACCATTTGAGCTAAGGGGGTCCTATTGAGGTACTCTTCAACCTTGCGTTGCAGGCGATTCCGAATATGCAGTTGCCCATGCAGTTCTTCCACGACGCCCAGGTTCGGGCGCGGGTTGCTCGGGTCGACGATATCCCAGAGGTCGTAGTCGCTATAGATGTACTTGTTGTTGAGCATCACGCAGCCGTAGTGTTTGGACAACGTACTCCGGTCAATCCCGTACCCTGATCCGGAGATATTCAGCACGCCGCTTTCGAATTCTCCCCAGGCCTTCCTGGCGGAGTCGGCCTTTCCGGGGTTGAAGACGTCCGAATGGATACGATAATCCACTACCAAACCGGCTAATTTCCAGACTCCCTTGCTGCTGTCGCGGTCCGCTGTCTTCGCCTTGCAATCGATGCGCTTCGGGACGTAATCTCTCAGGTTCATGTAGCGCAAGGATTCCTTGTTGGTGAGGCGCACGAAGATCCAGTACTGCGTCTGCACCGCCACCTGCGAGAATATTCTTTCGTGATCCTTGTTCACGGCGGAACCCCTCTCTCCCGGTCGCCCTGCGACGCCGCAGGTCGGGACCGAAATGACACTCTGGTCGGCTGTCGGCGCCTTTGGGAGGCCTCGTAAGCCAGGACCTTCATGGTTGCCCGGGACGCGGACCAAGGCTCCAAGACACAAGTCACTCGTCGTAAGGGGGGCGCGGTCCAGGGGGCAGTCCAGATCCCATCAGGCAGTGACGAAGCTCCTCAGACATGCCGGTAATCTGCATGCCCTCGGCGACAATGACCTTACAGGCCAGGAACTCGCGTGCAGGGACGTCAGGCTGGCTGGCTACCGTGACTGTCATCCGGCACTGTTGGCAGTCCTGGTTCCAGCAGAAGCGCCCGTAGGATATGTTCTCCGGGCTTAGATATTGGAAGGCACGCAGGCAGGTATTGTTCTCAGGAACGTGAAACGTCTTTCCCAGCACGGTGATCTCGATCAGCCTGTCATAGTCGCGGAGAGGTGAGTTTCCCATGGAGTGCCCGCAGTCCAGCCGCAGCCATGCTAATCATAAGCGACCGTCCAAAAGAAGTAAACTCGGTCTGGGCCATAGGTTCTGCGGACCTCCTAATTGCTGCGCCTGCGCTAACCGCTTGAGAACATGGCAGGGCTGGAGGGACTCGAACCCCCGACCCTCGGATTAGAAACGTAGGCAAGCCAAGCTATCTCGTTGACTTTGCGGCACGGTTGGCGACCGAAAAGCACGCGAACACACCCTTGGAACGCTCAAGTTGTACCGATCTTGTACTCGCCCCCCAACGTTTACCCAGCGGTCGCTGGGCACGGGCGGCGTGGGAGCAGTAATCTTCGTCGACCTTATGAACCTGCCAACCAGTCAAGAGAGAAACAAACTATTCATGATGACTCACTGCCTCCCGACGACCACTAATTCCTTGGCAACTATGCCGCCCTCCGCACCCGCTCCCACCACGACGGCATCAACCTAGCTCCATAGTTGCCTCTCAATTCTGCGATTGAAATACCCAATCTTCAGGGCATTGCCGTCCAATGAAATTCGTGTTCACACATGAGGCGTAAAATCGCGGTAGCTTGGCCAACCTTCGACGGACTCGGCATTCTTAACGCCGCGGCCAATCGCCTCCGCGACAACCTCTGCGGCGAGCGCGCCGACAGCCGAGACAGGAACGTCGCGCCGCAAACTGCGAGTTGAAATGACGTAGAGTTGGTCGCCGTCCCCCGTCGTGTGGTAAGGGTCAATTGCCCGCGCACCGCCACAGCTTGCCATCATGGCAATCTTGGTTAACTGCAGCTTGTCAAAATACACGTTCGTCGCCACTACGGCCAAAGTCGTGCTGTGCAGGAATTCGTCGCTCAGCTTGAGAGATGCATGCGCAGAGGGGTCCGCCAACCGCCGTTTGAGAGTTTCGGTAAGGCCGGCAAAACCTCTTCCGTCCTGGTGACGTGCTCCGGCCAGGAGCTCATGGGTTCGCCAATCGAGGATGTCTCCTGCCGCGTTGACCACGGCTAACGCGCCAATCACGATATCTCCCAGGCGAAGACTGGCGGTACCCAAACCGCCTTTCATCCCCGGGAATCCCTCCGCGCGCAGCATTTTCCCAACAGTTGCTCCGGCACCTGCTCCGACGTTTCCTTCGGCGACCGGCTCGGCGGAAACCGCCTGACAAGCCCTATATCCCGCCTCCGCATCGGGGCGTATTCTCCCATCACCAACTGCAAGGTCATCAATCACCGCCCCCACCACGATGGGAACCCGAATATTCGGAACACCCCAGTCATAGCCGATGTGGCGCTCATCGAGGTATTTCACGGCTCCCGGCACGGCCGCGAGCCCCATAGGGCCTCCGCCTGCCAGCAAGATGCCGTGGATTCCTTCCAGCAGGCTGGTGGGTTGCAACATCACACCTAATTGCTCGCCTGGCGCCGAGCTGTCGTAGTCCACGCCGGCGCTAACCTCATTGTCGAAAAGAATGGCCGTGCAACCGGTGGGCCGGCGCGAGTCCCTGTAGTGCCCGACCCTTACGCCCTGAACATCAGTAATGGAACCTGGCCCTGGCTTAGATTCACTCACCTTCCGGGATTCCGCCTCTGTGGCTACGCTGAACAGGCCGATACCTCCTGAGCCCGCTAAGACTCTAGTGAACTCCCGGCGATTGAATTTCAACACGATCCACCTCCAGAATAACAGTTGAAACCAAGCTCCCGATCTTCACTCCCTGAAGCCATATTACCGTGGCTCTGAACCGCAGGAAGATGTTAGTCGACATGCACGGTTGTTTAGGCGTAGTTTTGCCTGCGGTGTTTGGAGTCAAACGCCCGTTCGAAGGCGAGAGCGGCAGCGCCGAGCACGCCACCGTAATATCCAAGCTCCGACGCCATCACCCGAAGCTCCCGATTCTCCCACGGGCGGACGAGTTTGGCCATTTCGTCATTGAGAATAGAAATCAGCAGTGGATTGTTCTCAGTCAGGCCGCCTCCCAAAAGCAGAGCTTGGGGCTAATCTACTCGGGGGAAACTTCTATGGCATTGATGCGGGGATAATTCCGTACTGGCACGAAGTTGAAGAATATCTTCCCCTGGTCATTTGGAACGATGCCATGGAAAGTCTTCGCCAGGGCTCGATTTTCCCCTCCGGCCTCTTTGAAGATGTCAAAGTTGCGGAGCAACACCGTGCCATTGCAATACACATCGAACAGGCGGCTGCCCACGCCGCCCCGGCCCTGATTGCCAGGGCCAAAGAAAGCCTCCGTGAAGTGGAGCGTGGCCGAGTATTTCGAACCCGCGGCCACAGGAATGAAGTAACTGAAATAACCGAAGCGTTGGCTCAAATAGAGGTCCGGGTCTGGCGAGCCTTTGATTGATACCTTGTCCGTAGCTAATCTTCCCCCCTCAAAATAGCGGTCCGGAAGCCAGATATTCCCGTTGCGGTCGGTGTAGGTGTTGTCGCTGGCTATAATGCGGACGGGGCGCATCTTTCCCTGTAAACACGGCACCAACTCAATAGCGCTGACCAAGGGATAATCGATCTCTCTCACGAAACGTAGATGCAGCTTCCCGTCGGAGGACGGATGGATGTTAGTGAATACCCGTTCATCCGCGGTTTCGCTCCTACCTACGTCACCTAGAATGTCAAACTGGGACAGGAGGGGCTTTCCGCCCAGGAGCACGTGGAACATGCGGCTGGTTTCGCCCCCGCTATGTGGCGCGTCAGGGCCAAACTCGGGCTCGACGAAGAGCAGGTGAAGCTCATAATCACCCGGCTTCAATGGAATATCGTAGGAGAACTCGCCATGCCGCCACTGCTCGAACATCGTGTTATCGGTCGTACGGGCGATAGACTGGTGAGCCTGAGAGGAGATCTCCCCCCCTGAGTAATAGCGGTCGCTTGTCCACCGCTTTCCTTGCCGGTCAATGTAATCCCCGCGCGTATAGCCGGCAAGGATACGTACGGCGTCGTCCGGTTCGGTTGATGCAGGAGCGCCCGCGGGGCCCGCCGCATTAGCCGCCAAGGGCTGGTCCCGAGGCTGGACAGAATGTGACTTCCAGCGCAGAAGGAGGAGAGTGAGCACGACGGCCAGCCCTGCGAGCACCCAGGCGGCCGTCCGGCGAGCGCGCCGACTGACATTCGGTCCGCTAGTCCCGCCGCGGAGCTGCACAACGCCAACGGGAGGCTCTCCCTGGCTCCGAGGGCGCGCCGTATCCGCGCTGGCAGCCGTCGCGGAAGTTTGTGTCAGCGTGACAAATTTCGGCACGTAATGCCCGGGTTCGAGGACAATCTGGACCGGGTCGTTGACGCCTACCCCTGCGTAATACTCCTTCAAGTTCTTTCTAAGCCGGTGTGCCTCAACACGAACAATGGCGTCCTGGTTCTGATCGAAATCCGGACCTTTCCCTAAGACTTCCGTGGCAAGCGTATACTCCTTGATTCGATCTACCCTGCCTGCGAAATATTCCTGGCAGATGAATCTGAGCAGTTTGCCTTGGAGGGGAGCCCTCGGGAAATTCCCAGAACTCAGAACACGTTCCAGTTCTTCCTTCTCGCGGCTGAATGTAGTCTCCATACGGCATCACCATCGGCGTCTTGACTCGCATACCCTACCACAAGGAGTTAACAGCCTCAAGCTGTAACCCGTTACCGGGCCGACCCACAGTCAGCATTTACCTGAAAAGGCGGAAGGTAGCCGGGTAACTGGCAAGGCGGTTGGCACTAACAGGTATAACGTTGTGTTACTTCTCCCTATTCCCTATGCTGGCCCGGAACTTAAATCTAACATAGATCGAATGTCTAGACAAATAGTGCATATGAGAGGATAAGTGGATTCGGCGGTGATCATGTCAACTCCAGCCATCACACCATTCTCCTCCATTCGAATCGACAAAGATGCGTCAACGCCCATTTATCAGCAGATTGCCGAGGCCATAGGTTCCTTGCTTGCCAGCGGAGTCTTGCCTCCGGGGTACGTGCTACCGCCGGAGCGAGTGTTCTGTGCGCAGTTTGGCATCAGCCGCATGACCTTGCGGCAAGCCATGAGCTTGCTCGATCGCGAGGGCTTCGTTAATTCGCGCCGGGGCGTGGGAACCGTGGTCACGCACCGCCGCCTGAGCAGGCAACAACAGGAGGCGCTCAGCTTCAGCGAAGAAATTCGAGCGCGCGGCGGGCGCCCGGAATCGCGTTTGATCTCGCTCGATCTGGCGATTCCGACGCCATCCGTGCGGGACTTCTTCGAACTGCACGAACAGCAAAAGGTATACGAAGTTCAGCGTGTGCGCTTGAAAGATGGCGAGGCGTTGGCGTTGGAACTGGCCCGCCTTCCTGAACGGCTGTGTCCAGGACTTGACCGTTTCGACTTGGCAAGAAGTTCGCTGTACGAGATTCTGGAGCAATCGTACGGAATTAGGATAGTAGCTTGTGACGAAGAAATCTCGGCAGAGATCCCGAATTCACAACAGCGGAAACTACTGAGCTTGCCGGCACGCACAGCCGTTCTTGTCATCAATCGAAAGGCCTATATGGAAGACGGGCGCCCTCTGGAACTCACGCGTTCCGTCTTCCGGGGCGATCGTTACAGCGTCATCGTACATGCCGTCCGCAAGAACAAGTCAATCTTGCAAGGGACGAGTTCTTAGAAACGGTGAAGATCAACAGATGAAAACGTCTCCCAGGGCTAATCGTTGCTCACTTGGTGTTGGCAGCATGTGGAGCCATCGGAGATTTGCAATCATTAAGACTTGTAGATTTGCACGATTCAAAATGGAAATTTTACTCGAAGCGTCGGGATTGGGCAAAAAGCATCCGCAGCATGCGCGAAGTGTGAGGAGTTGACATGCGCGGAGTGAGAGGAGTTGAGATGAATTCACATCGAAATCGCGAAGATTATCGCCTTTTCCGGCACGGAAGGCTCAGGGGCGTTCTTGTCGCCCTGGGCGCTTTCTGTGCTTTCTGTGTTCTGCTATGCCCGCCTGCGTTCGCCCAGGGGTCCGCAGGCAGCGTCTCTGGCGCGGTGCGCGACACAAGCGGCGCAATGGTGCCAGGTGCGTCGGTGACCATAACCAACACGGCAACGGGCGTGACCACAACGACCCAGACGAACAATGAAGGCCTGTATGTTTTTCCCTACGTTCAGCCAGGCCTCTACGATCTCACCGCCAGCGCTCCCGGATTCCAGACGGTGAAGCAACCGGGAGTGACCGTGAATGTGACGGAGCGCGTGCAGGTAGGCTTCGATTTGAAGGTTGGCAGTACCACGCAGACCGTCGAGGTCACGAGCACTGCGCCATTGCTCCAAACCCTCGATGCGACGACGGGCCAGACCATTAACCGGACGTTCATGAACGATTTGCCACTTTTGAACCGCTCGGCGCTTGACCTGGCATTCCTCGCGCCCGGAGTCGTTCAGCCGCCCAATACTACCTACGGGAATTCCGGAGGCTATGCCAACAACTTCAATTCCAATGGCAGCCGCGATCAGACTAACGATTTGACCATTGATGGCATTACAGCGGGGCAAATGGCGGCGGGGGGTCTCTGGCTCCAGGTCGCCTATACGCCCTCTGTGGATGATGTCCAGGAGTACAAGGTACAGCAATCGAATTTCAGCGCCGAATACGGATTTACGGGCTCGACCATCACCAACCTGATCACGCGTTCCGGCACCAACAGCCTCCATGGCAGCGCCTACGATTTCCTGCGCAACAATGTCCTTGACTCCCAGTACTTCTTCAACAACATGAGCAACTTGCCCACTGTTCACAACCTCCCGCACTTGGAGCGGAACGTTTTTGGCGGCACGGTGGGCGGGCCGGTATACATCCCTCACCTCTATAACGGCAAGAACCGGACCTTCTTCTTTTTCGACTACGAGGGCACGCGCGAGAGCGACCTGGCGGGACCATTTCAAGCCGGCGTGCCGAGCGCGGCGGAGAAGACGGGGGACTTCGGTGAATTCTGTTCGGAAAACGGCGGCACGTACGACGCGGCAGGCCAATGCTCCAAGGCCTCCGGCCAACTGTGGGATCCCTACACCGGCGTCTACGTAGCGGGCGTTGGAACCCCGCGGTCGAACTTCATTCCTTTCAATAACCTTGCTAAATACGCGAGCCCCGGCACAAATCTGGCCCCGGGACAGGCACTGCCCGGGGGACCTGTGAACACGGCGGGAAACCTGCTTGATCCCTCTATGATGGCACTGTTTCAGTTTTTCCCGGCTCCGAACAGGAACGTCGGACAGGCGAGCTATAACCCGTACTTTAACTGGCTCGGCTCCGGCGCCACTGCAACCAACAACGACCAGTGGGACTTGAAAATCGATCAGAGTTTTAATGACCGTAACAGGCTGAGCGCGAGATATTCTCAACAAAAGTCGAGTTTTGTACCCCCGAGCTGCTATAACAACGTAGCCGACCCCTGTAAGGCCTTTGCCTCAAATAACACGGCCCATCTGTTCAGCTTGAACTTCGTGCGCACTTTCGGCCCGGAAACGGTGCTCAGTCTTTCCTACGGCCTTACGCGCACCGCGAACGCCATTGGCGGCACGAACCTCTACTACCCGGCAAGTCAGACGGATCCGGTAGCGAACCTGAAGATGCCCTCCTACATTGACACGTCGGGCTATCAGACCTTTCCCACTGTTATTTCCTATGGTAATGAGCTAGCCCCGTCCAACGACAACTCCACCCTCATTGGATCGGCCCCCTGGTCTTACCTGCGTCAGGGCCAGGAGACGCACGATTTGCTCGCTTCGCTCACCCATGTACGAGGGCACCACGAGTTGAAGTTCGGCGGCGAATTTCGCATGCACCGTTTCAACGCCGGGCAACCCGGCACTCCCAACGGACTCTTTGCCTACGGCCCAAGCGGCACCTCGCAAACCGGTAATTGGGATGGGAGCGGCGGTGACACCCTGGCGGATATGCTCATCGGAGGAGCCGGCGCCAATTGGGGGCAGTACGAAATTCCCGATTTTCTTGCCACCCAAAACTTCGCTTGGGCTGGCTATGCGCAGGATGCCTTCCATGCCAGCAGAAAGCTGACCGTCAACGTCGGGCTTCGCTACGATTTGACCCTGCCGCAGACGGAAAGGTGGAACAGGTTGAGCTGGATCGATCTCAATGCGCCTAATCCTTTGTTGGGTGCAAATGGACAGAAGATCCCCGGGTACCCTAACCTCCAAGGCGGCCTGATGTTTTCCAACTCACATACCCGCTCGAACTTTAACGCAGATCCCCGGGATTTTCAGCCCCGTATTGGCTTGGCTTACAGTCTGAACGATAAAACGGTGATCCGCACGGGATACGGAATCTATTATGTGATTTCGAACTCAGCCGCGAATGCAGATGCGATAAGTCCTAATGCCCCGGGATTTTATGCGCCTACTAACTGGCAGACGACGGTTCCGGGCTACCCCGCCACGCCTCAGGGAGGGCTCACCAACCCCTTCCCGCAGGGGCTGGTCCCGATCACCGGGAGCTCGTTAGGATTGCTGACCGATATTCAGGCCGCTCAAGCCGTAGATTATTTGCGAACCATGAACCAAACGCCCTATGAGCAGTCCTGGAGTTTCGGAATCGAGCGCCAGCTACCGGGAAATATGATGCTCGAGACGAACTATATCGGCAAAAAGGGTACGCATGAGTACTTTGGCCATGCCGGCGATTTCAATCTGAATCATTTAGGTCCGGAAGAGGAGAAGCATATCGGAGACGCGGCGTGGGTCCAGGCGATGGATACCTATGTGCCCAATCCCTTTTACGGGGCTGGCAGTACCCAGGGCGTGATACAGCAGGGTGACCTTCTCAGTCCGACGGTAACTCAATACCAGCTCTCTCTCCCCAATCCTGAATTCAATGGCCTTGATGTCCAGGGTGCGCCGTGGTCCAATTCGAGCTATCAGGCATTGCAATTGCGGCTCGATAAGCGCTTTTCCAATGGGCTTCAGATGCTCGCTACCTATGTGTGGTCGAAAACCATTGACGAGTCTTCGGATTCCGGTAACGGGTTCCCTAACATCGGCTCCATCGATCCCAATAACAGGAACCTGGAGCGGGCGGTCTCTCAATACAACATCCCGCAGGTATTTCAGTTCACCTACATCTACCAATTGCCCTTAGGCCGCGGGAAGCGCTTTGGCGGAACAATGAATCCGGTGCTCGACGCGATTGTCGGAGGTTGGCAGACGAACGGCATCTGGCGGTTTGACAATGGCCAGCCCCTCTTGATCGGACTTTCAGCGGCTCATCCAGGCCTGCCTGGCTATGGTCAGATTCCGGTATTGACCGGCAGGCCAACGCGCGACTCGAACAGAGCCGATTGGCTCGATTGGATCGACAACCCAAGCACCGCAAAAGGCTACTTTGCGAATCCGGGCGTGTTCCAGCAGCCTGCCGCATACACTATAGGGAATGCGCCGCGAACCCTGCCGTGGGTCACCGTTCCCGGCACATCGAACGCGAACCTGTCGCTCTTCAAGGAATTCTCCTTGAACAGGGTTCGCGAAGGCGCGCACCTCGAACTTCGTACGGAATGGTTCAACGCCTTCAATCACCCGCAATTCTGCGGGCCCAATGCAACCCTTGGGAATAGCAACTTCGGGCAGGTGACTTGCCAGGCAAACTCGCCACGCCAGATACAAATGGCCCTGAAGTTGTATTTTTAGGAGGGTGCTGAAAAACGAATCCGACCCGTGTCATTCCGAGCGAAGACTTCATGATCCTTCGGCTCGCCACCCTGGATGAAAATGGCCCTCTCCCCCTTGGGGGAGAGGGTCTGGAGTTTCTACATTTGCTTGCCCTGTGACTCGCGCGCCTGAAACCACCCCGGCGCCAGGGCGCCACCCCTCCTGACTCAGGAGGGGAGTTCCTAAAAGCTCCCATCCTCAGATGAGGAGGGGCGGCGCCCTGGCGCCGGGGGTGGTGCTGAACGGGAAATGTAGAAACTCGAGGGGCCGATCAAGAGCATCGGCCCTCGGAATGACAGCGGAAGGGTTTTTCAGCAAGCGTCTGCGCGCCCATTGAGACTTGGCAAGCAGGTGTGTAATATTGAGTCCTGTGATTCGGCCTCGCTTAAGTTGGTCTCAGGCCTTTCGGAGGACGGCGTTCGGTGCCGTCCTCTTTCTTTCTGCCGGGACGAGTCTTGCTCTCCCTCAAGCGTCGAGTTCAATTGTTCGAAAAGCGGCGACGGATTTTCAAGAAGGCCGAGTTGCCGATGCCGAGAGCGCGCTCGAAGCCGAGTTGCGCGCTCATCCTCAAGACGTTTCGGCAATGAGCCTCCTGGCGGTCATTCTTGACTCCCAGCGGAAGTATTCCGAGGCCGAGGAGTTCTACCGCCGCGCTCTCCAGATCGCACCGGGGTCTACCGCAATATTGAACAATCTTGGGAACCACTACCTCGCCACGGGCAATCCCAAGAAAGCTGAAGAGAGTTTCGGGCGCGTGGTGGCGGTTGATCCGCATCATGTGAACGCGAACCTGCAGCTCGCCGATATGAGTGTCGAGCGGAAGGACGGCGCGGAAGCTCTCGAGTGCTTGAGCCGTCTCACGCCAACTGCTCAAAGTCAACCGGTCGCGCAACTGCTGAAGGCTCAAGCCCTCGTGCTCATGGGCAACTGCAGGTCAGCAATGCCCGTGCTCAGCACGCTCGAAGAGAAAAATGATCAAGACCCACATTTGACTTTTTCCGTTGGCCTGGGCTATGCCCAATGTCACGAGTACGATCGAGCGGAGAAATCCTTCAGCGCAGCCTTGCGAGCCGACCCCTCGAACTTCGACGTTCTGTACAACCTCGGGGTCTCCGCGCGCCGTGCCGGGCACCTCGAGCGAGCACAGCAGGTGTTCGAGGCTGCTCTGCGGTCAAGGCCGGAAGACGTAGATGCTCTCTACGCCTATGGTGACCTATTGATTGCGGCTAAGGATTTTCTGACGGCAAGTGCTGTCCTGTACCGAGCGGCGCGATTGGCTCCGGATCGCGCCGATGTGCTTTTACTTTTGGCTCACGCCACTGAAGAGCTCGGGTATTATGGGGACACCGCCAGCACCTTGGAAAAGTACCTGAAATTGCATCCTAACGATGAGGTTGCCCGGCGGGAGTTGGGCTTCTCGTTGATGCTCGAAGGCCGGTTCGAGGAGGGTCTTCCCAAACTACAGCAATTTGTGCTCAGGCGCCCGAAGGACGCTAGAGGCCAATATGAACTCGGGGTAGGTGAAGCAACGGACAGTCCGGGGAAGGCTCTGGCTCATCTCGATGAGGCGCTCAAGCTCGATCCGACAATGGCAGAGGCTCGCTACACGCGTGCGGCACTCAATTTCCAGAATAACAGGCTTGACCAGTCACTGGCAGATTTCGAGGCGCTTCGGAAAATCGATCCTAACAATCCACGGATTCTGGACTGGCAAGCCCGAATCTATTTGAGGCGCGATCAGCCGCAGGAAGCAGCGATGCTCTTGCAGCAGGCACTCAAGCTGGCTCCCCGCGATCGGGCCATTTTGATTCATTACAGCCAGGCACTCCAAAAACTGGGTCGCACGGAGGAGCTCAAGGCGGTGTTAGCGTCGTTCAAGGAAGCCTCTGCCAGCGGCGCCCAGCCTCGCGCACGCTCGGGTCTGTTTGATTTTCTCGCTCTCTCCCCGGAGCAGCAGGACGCCAGGTATCTCGAATCATTACAAGCTGCGGTTAATGAGAACCCGAACGATGTCGCTCCCAAGGCCCGCCTTGCCGAGTATCTATTGAACCAGGGAGAAGAGAAGCGCGCTGCCGAAGTATTCCGGGAAGTGCTCGCGGCGGGAGCCGATACCGCCACTTTGGCCGATTGCGGGAAAGCCCTACTGGAGCATGAGCAGTATGGTTTGGCGGCAGAATTTCTTCAAAAGGCGCCGGATGCGAAGCTCGACCTGGCAATCGCCGCGTTCCATTCCGTCAGCCCCGAAGCCGGACTGGCCCAACTCGATGCCATGCCCGCCGACCAACGCGCCGGCGACTACTTCATACTTCGCGCCCAGATCCTGGACTCTATGGGCAAGTCCGCAGAAGCGATGGACTCGTTAAATCGAGGTATTCGCGCGGCCCCCCGGCGCGCCGATATGTATTTTGAGGCCGCTGCGTTTCTGATTCAACACGGCCAATTCAAGCAGGCCGCGGCATTGCTGGAAGATGCAACCCGCCTGATCCCGGATGCGCCTGACTTGTGGCTGGCTCGCGCGATTGCTCTTGAGTTGCCGATGGCGCATGGGAGATCCCACGACGACCAGGTGCGGAGCGAAGAAGCAATGCAAGTGCTGGCGCAAATTGAGTCCCGCTGGCCGGCGTGGGACCGCCCATACCTCGTGAACGGCATGATCTTGCAGGACGAACTGAAGTCGAGGGAAGCGAAGCAGATGCTCGATTTGGCCATTGCCCTCGGATGCCGGGAAGTAGACGCTTATTATTACGAAGCTTTGGCCATCACCAACACGACCCCGGTCAACCTCCCGGAGGCGGAAAAGGCTATCTCTCAGGCAGTGACTCTCAACCCCGAACATGCCGAAAGTAGGGCACTGGCCGGACAGATTCTCCTGGATGAGGGGAACTACCAAGGCGCCGTTCGCGAGCTCCTCGCCGCTGTGCGGGTTCAGCCGACGCTATATCTCGCCCATGGTCTCTTGCGCACGGCCTACCTCAAGATGGGGGAGAGTGACAAAGCTGCGGAAGAATTAAATCAGATGCAGCGCCTCACGGAAGGAAGTTCCCAACCCGACCAGGCTACCTCGTCTATGGAGCGTCTCCTGTTCACCGTGCATGTGCCGGGTGGTACTTCACCTACGGAATCAAAGTTCTAAGTGGACTAATCGTACCCTAAATAGGAATCTCCGTTTGTTTACCGATTCCAGCGGGTGATTTCTCCAACTGAGGCTCGATGCGTAAGCATCCGAGGAATGCGGGTCCTGCCGAACACGCACTCGCCTAAGGTGGAGTGGTTGGGAGACGAATGGCAAAAGAACACCTGTTGCTGCGGGACCAGTCCAATGAGTTAGTGCGGGTTTGACATCCAGCATATTACCCCCGAAGGCGACAATCTGACTTGGGGGTAGCGGGTCAATTGGGCCTTTGTGCGGCGGTCTCGGACCACCGGGTGACTCTCGATTGGGGGCACTGCTACAGCAAGTTGACCCCCCGGCGGGAAGGAGATACTAAGGTGTTCAAGAAGCACACATGGTCGCGCCGACTTCAGTACCGACAAAGGCAAATCGCCGGCAGGGGGCGATGGCTCGCGGTTATACTAATTGTCTTCGCGTCACTCATGGCAGGGGGCAAGGTGAACAATGCCGGGACTGCGATCGCCGGCTTCAGGGCCGGGTATGGAGTATACGCTATAGACGTGTCGACAGCACAGCAGGTGGCGGCCGCCCCGGTGCTCCCGCGCAAAACCGAGATCTTGACCATTTTGCGCAAAGTGAACTCCTATCAGCTCGAAAACCCTGTCTTGGAGAAGTCAGGGTCGGGTAAGCCTATAACGGACCCATTACAGCTTCCCTGGCCGCGTGTGACATGGTACACAGGCGTCATGGCAGCGTGGGAGGCCACGAGGGACCCCGAGTACCTCGAGCAGTCGCTCGCGTACGGCCGCCAGCTCCAATGGCAGGAGGGGAAAGAGCAGATAGCACCAAATCGTCTGTGGCCCATTCAGCTTTGGGCGGAGCTGTACTTCGCGAAGAAAGACCCGGCTATCATCCGGCCTTCGGTCCAATGGCTCGATACACCTGATCCCCTCACGCCCGCAAGCTCCAAGCAATGGTACCTGGTCGCGCACTCCGGGCACTCCGCAACTCCGATTCCTTTCGCGGATTCTCTTTATGGTATGTCCGCACTCGCCATGCTGGCGAAAGCCACGGGCGACCGCAAGTATATCGAGATCATGAACGCCTTCTTCGATGAGACCACATCGGCATTGTTAGACAAGGAGTCCGGATTGTACTACCGCGACCCTACTTATATTGGGCAGAAAACCCCGAACGGGAAGAAGATGCTATGGTCACGCGGCAATGGCTGGGTGTTTGCCGGGATACCGAGAGTACTCGATTATCTGCCCAAACATGATGCCAGCCGCCAGCGCTATCTCGAAATCTTCCTCCGCATGGTCCCGGAAGTGGTTAAACGGCAGGGTACGGATGGCTTATGGCGCGTCAACCTCGACGACCAGGACCAGTTTCCGAACCCGGAGACTAGCGGCTCGGGTTTTTTCTGCTTTGGCTTGGCCTGGGGCATCAATCATAAAGTTCTAAGCCGACGGGAGTGCCTTCCGGCCGTCGTGAAGGCCTGGGCCGGATTGAATCGGAGCCTCAGCCCGCAAGGCAAGGTCCTCTGGTGCCAGCCGATAGGGGCCGAGCCCAAGGCCGTGGCACTTGACAGCACACACGAATTCGGGACCGGGACGTTTATGCTGGCGGGCAGCGAGGTTTACAAGCTGGCTCGGTGAAAAGAGCAAGTAGCGCGGACCGCCAGTTTTGCTGTCCGCATCTTCTCCGGCGCTATTGCCGCCACCGTGACCTAGTCTATCGCGGGTCATTGGCGCTCGTGCCGGAGCTCTTCTCCGCGCCGGCGAAGCTTCTCGAAAAATGCGTCTCCGTCAACACCCTCGCCCCGATCGAGCTGGCAGGGGCCGCGCGCTGAAATGCGCCGGAAGGTATTGTCCATGCAAAAGCTAGCGAACTCAGCTTGGTTCCTCCTGATGCTGATCGCGACACTGCCCCATCCACTTGATGCAATAGCTCCCCCTGCATCGCAAGCAGATGTACCGCCTTCATCAGTGTTGGAACTGAAGCCGGTCTTGGATCTGGCGCACAGAGTTGTCCCGTGGATGGACGGGAAGCTAATTCTCACCCGCATTCCGAAAGAGCGTGGGGACGATGTGTTCGATCTGCGAACCGAGGGCGGCAAGCTCGTCATTCGGGCATCCGATCCGTCCAGCGCGGCGATGGGGCTGAACTACTATCTGCGGTACTATTGCCATCGTTCGATGTCGCAGGTTGGCAACAACCTTGCGCCTGTCGAAGTTCTTCCCGAGCTGGCGCGGCCTGTGCATCGAACTTCACGTTTCAAGTATCGGTACTTCCTGAACTACTGCACTTTCAATTACTCGTTCGCGTTTGCGGACTGGCCCGCGTGGGAACGCGAACTCGATTGGATGGCGCTGAATGGCATCAATCTGGCGCTGGCAGTGAATGGAACCGAAGCGGTCTGGGAGAACACGCTGCGCCGCTTTGGATACAGCGATGCAGCGATTCTGCAATTCATTTCCGGACCGGCGTACACGGCATTCTGGCTTATGGGAAATCTGGAAGCCTGGGGCGGGCCAGTGACGCAGCGATTGATTGATGATCGCGTGGTGCTGGAGAAGAAAATTCTAGCGCGGATGCGCGAGCTGGGGATCGAACCGCTTATGCAGGGTTTTTACGGAATGGTGCCCGCATCGCTGGCGAAGAAGTTCCCGGACGCGCGAATTCTGAAACAAGGCCGCTGGAACGATTTTCGCAGACCGGAGATACTGCTTTCGTCGGACCCGCTGTTTGTGCGGATGGCGTCCATTTATTACGAGGAAATGAGCAAACTATACGGGCCGGTGCGGTTTTACGGAGGCGATCTATTCCATGAAGGTGGAATAGCGGAAGGTCTCGATCTTGCGTCGCTCGGGAGCGGCGTGCAGGATGCAATGCTTAAGGCGAACCCGAACGCGGTATGGGTGCTACAGGGATGGCAGGGAAATCCCAAGCAGGGATTGCTGGACGGGCTTTCGCCGGCGCATGTATTGATCCTCAATATGGAGAGCGACGATTGGGAGAAGAGGAAAGGATTTGGCAGGTTGCCTTGGATTTGGGGGGCGATCAATGACTATGGCGACAACACGGGGCTGTTTGGCGGTCTGCCGCGGGTCGCGTCGGAGCCGGCGCGCGCGATAACCGGGCCGTATGGCGCCAGTATGGCGGGCGTGGGCGCGCTGATGGAGGGGACGAATAACAATCCTGTCGTGTACGAACTCCTCTTCGATGCGGCCTGGATGAATGAGCCAGTCGATTTGCGCGAGTGGATTCGGGATTACGTGAAGTGGCGGTACGGGGAAGATACGCCGGGGCTGGAGCATGCGTGGCAACTGCTGTTGGAGACTGTATACCTATCAAGTGCGCGCCCGGAACCTATTTTCTGCGCTCGTCCATCCTTGGTTGTAGACAGGGTGAGTACGTGGGGGTCGACAAAGGTCCCCTACGATGAGGCGAAACTAGAGGAGGCGGCGCGGGAGTTCCTCAAGGGCGGCGACCGGCTGCGAGGGATCGATGCCTATCAATACGACGCGGTGAATCTTGTGCGACAGGTGCTAAGTAATCGGGGCGGTGAAGCGTACCACAAGATGGTCACGGCCTATCAGGCGCACGACGTGGCCGGATTTGAGGCAGCAAGGCAGGAGTTTCTGAAGCTGCCGCGTGCGGAGGACTCGCTGCTGCGCACACGGCGCGAATTCATGTTGGGAACATGGCTTGCTGCAGCGAAGGCCATGGGGCACACGAAAGAGGAAAAGAATTTGTGCGAAAAGAACGCGCGAACACTGATTACATATTGGGGCCCGGATGATCCCGCGACCGTAGCGCGCGATTATGCATATAAGGAATGGTCGGGCCTGTTGGAAGATTATTATTTGCCACGGTGGGAGATGTTCGTCGAGGATCTTGGCGCGCGGCTCCGGGGCAGGCCTGGGCGGGAAATCCATTACTTTGAATTCGAACATCGGTGGACGGAGGAACGTAAGGACTACCCAGTCGATCCTCGTGGCGATCCCGTGCGCGCTGCTGCCGCGGCTCTCGTCAGCCTCGCGCAGAGATGAGTAGCCGGCTTCTCCGTGCGACTCAAGAGTGTCCCGACCAGTGCAATGGTGACAGTAAGCGAATAGGGTAAGAAGCCGATCCGAACCATCAGTGTTTTCCTCCCTCTTGTCACGCGTAAATCGGAGAATCGTGCAGGGTCAATCTGTGCGCTCGTCGCACACGGCAAAATTCCGGTGGAGGGCGGCCAAGTTACTTTTACACCACCTATTTGAACCCGGCACCTTCGACAATCGTTACGGAACGGTCGGCGGCGACATTCTTCAGTTCTTGCACAATCCCGGAAGGCCAGCGAATTTCCACGCGATCTGCCATTTTGTGGGGACCCAGACCGAAATGAGTCGGTCCAGCGCTCGATGACGCGTATCCCCTCGTAAAAACAACATGATTGTACTGCGTCAATTCGCCTGCCACGACTTTGATTCTTGCGCCGATGCCGTCGCGATTGCTTTTGGTTCCTTCGAGCTTGAAAGCCAGCCAGTGATTCTCGCCGGGGCTGTCATTGATCCAGATTTCCGCCGGCGCGCTGAGAGCGCTCGTCACGACGTCGAGCTTTCCATCCCCGTTGAGATCACCCACCGCCGATCCACGGTGCCGTTTGGGCGGCTGCGCGGCAAGGCCAGCTTCCGCGGTGAGCGCCCGGAATTTGAATCCCCCCAAATTCTGGAACACAGCATTGTGCTGGTCCATGGGCATGTCGGGCCTTGGGACCCCCTCGACGTGTCCTCCCGTGACGAACAAGTCCTTCCAACCGTCGTTGTCGAAATCGGCGAGCGTCGGCGAATAACCCGCCATCGGCAGGCTCAGGCGAGCCATGCCGCTCGAAACCGTCACGTCCTCAAACCCGCCGCCTAAATTGCGAAACAGCGGATAAGTCTGATAATTGAGTGCCACGAAAGCGATATCCGGCAAGCCGTCGTTATCAATATCGCGGAAGTCTACGCCCATCCCCGAGATGAATTGGCCGTTCTCCGTCAGCGCGACGCCCGCTTCGAAAGCCACCTCCTCGAATTTTCCTCCGCCCTTGTTATGGAACAGCCAGTTACACATCGTGTCGTTCGTCACGAACAAATCCAGCCAGCCATCGAGATCGTAATCCGCAACGCCCACGCCCATGCCTTTTCCCGGATGCGCGCGAAGTCCCCATTCCGCGGAAACGTCGCGGAACGTTCCGTCGCCGTTGTTGAGGAAGAGTTGGTTGGGTGTCGTCTTGTAAAACTTTGGATGGCAATAGTCGCGGACGCCGGGCTGCATATAGCACGGGGGCTCGGTTCTGACATCCCAGGCCAAGTAGTTGAGGACGAACAAATCGAGCAAGCCGTCGTTGTTGACATCGAGCCAGGCTCCGCCAACTGACCATAGCGGACCAAACTCTGAATCGCGGGTGACCAGCCCCGCTTTCTCCGTGACATCCGTGAATGTACCGTCACCGTTATTGTGATAGAGATGGTTCGCGTGAACGCCGCCGACAAACAGGTCTAGATGGCCGTCGTTGTCGTAATCGCCAACGGCGACGCCGTTCGAGAAGCCGGCGCCGGTAAGCCCCGCTTTCTCGGTAACGTCCCTGAAATTCCCTTTGCCATCGTTTTCGAAGAGCCGATTCGAATATTTGGGCGAAGTTTTGATCAGGGAATGAATGTCAGCCCCATTCGCGAAAAAAATGTCGAGATGCCCGTCGTTGTTGTAATCAAACAGGCCAACGCCGCCGGCCATCGTCTCCGGAGCGTGACGCTCCGGCGTTTCGCAGCTATCGAGCTGGAAATCAATCGGACGGTAAGTGAAGTGGATGGGTGAGGCTAGGGCTTCCCCCCTCGAGCGTATCGCTCCCGCGGCCATCAAGAGGGTCAAGAATTCGCGCCGTTGCATCGGATCCAATCAGTGTTTCCCAACTTCAGGGACAGCAGAGGTTCGATCAGGCTTCGTGCCCTTCTTCGCTCCGCGCTAGTGGGCTATGGCTTGCTTGTGCTTGCTTTCGTGCGCGAGCGCAACCCCACGCTGCGCTTCGGCCAATGCGCGGTTGCGCGCCCCCGCTTGTGAGGAGGCAGACGGTGTTCCTGAAGCGCTATGACTTCGTGATTGGCCCGCCAGGCGGACTCAGGACACTGCTGCAATGGCTGCGCCGCACCCGATTTGAAAGATCCCCGACTTTGCGCTCTCCAGAAAGGCCCGTAAACGCTTGGAGTCCATTCGTAACCGTTATTCTACCATGTACCGCACGCGAATTTCGAGGGCAGAAGGTCAATAAACTGGGCCGTGAGCCAAAAGCATCCACAAAAAGCGATCAGCATTTTACTGAAATCTTGAGCAGGCCAATCAGGCAGGTGCTTCGTCGGATTGGCAGTCAAGTTCGAGCGTGTTCGTTGGTCAGGCCGGTGACAAGTCCAGAGCAGTACAGCACCTGGCTCGGGACGCCGAGGGTAACCCCAAATGCCACTGTCCCATGCTCCACCTGGCTACTCATGCTGCCTCGCGCCCATAGTACTCGAGCAGCCCACCTAAGCGCTCCTGGCAGCGAAAGTAGGTCACTTGTACCAGTTTGTACCTGTGGAATTCGACGCTTCCTGCTAACCTGCTGAGAACATGGCAGGGGTGGAGGGACTCGAACCCCCGACCCTCGGATTAGAAATCCGATGCTCTATCCGGCTGAGCTACACCCCCGCATAATAACTACCACATCTTCATAGTATTAGATGGTTGTATGGCTGTTCGGGACCTCCTTGTACGGTCGTAAGTGCCCGGCGGGGCTTTGCGACGCTAGGTTTCTTGGCCTGCGTCGGTTTGCCCTCCAGCGGCTTTGGAGGAATGTGCCTGCTCGAACTTGCCCTCCGGGTTCTTTTACCATATGGGGATGATACGACAAATTCCGGATACGGGACATGATGAAATCGATTGCCAAAAGGGCGGGGCTGGACCCCTCGACATGCTGGTTCCACAGGTTCAGCGCTAGAACTGGCACCCACTGGCTCAGGGCCAAGGAGCTTGGCGGGCTGGGGCGTGACATAGCCGTGGTGAAGCAGCAGCTACAGGATTTACGATAGAAAAGCCCGGTGTTCCATGGAAATCCCCGATGCTCCCAGGCGTTTGAGATCATCCTATGAGATGCAGGTTATCGTGCCCAGCCCGCGAAAGCATCTAATGCTTCGATGCGCACTTGCACCTGCTGGAGCCATATTCTGAGGAGCGATCGCACACCGGCCCGCCATCGTGCTCTTTTGTTGATTCCTTTTGTGTGTCTGTTGGCTATGGCGGGCAATGCCCCGGCCGCCGTGGGGCCGCATGGAACCGTCGACCTCATCACCGATGAGACTGCAATCCAGCCGGCGCGATCTTTCTGGGCGGGTTTACATTTCCACCTTGAGAAGGGCTGGCACATTTATTGGATCAATCCGGGTGATTCGGGCGAACCTCCCAAAGTTCAGTGGACCCTTCCAGTAGGATTCCACGCCGGCACACTCAATTGGCCGACCCCACGCCGCATTCAAGATCATTCCCTAGTCGATTACGGCTACGAGGATGAGGTACTTCTTCCCGCGCAGATTCAGCCTGCCGCGAGCCTGGGCGCGGCGCATGAGGTACAGTTGCGCGCTACTGTGAAGTGGCTGGTTTGCCGGGAGATCTGCCTCCCGGGGCGCGCTGACCTGAACCTGATGCTTCCAGTAGTTAAAGGAGTTCGGGGGAAGCCGTCCGCCTGGCGCTCGCTTTTTGCCAAAACGCGAGCCAGCTTGCCGAGGCCAGCCCCGAATTCGTGGAGGTTGTTCGTGACTTTCGAAGGCCAGAAGTTTCTGCTTAACGTTGATACCGGGAAACCCGAGACCGTGGCGATTTTCTTCCCCTCGGAACCCAACCAAGTTGAAAATGCCGCACCGCAGAAGGTATACTCTTCCCCTCGGGGATTTCAGCTTGAACTCCGAAAGTCGGATCTATTGCTCAAGCCGGTTCAACGCCTGGCGGGGTTACTGGTCCTGGGTTCTGGCCGGAGCTATGTGATCCAGGCGCCTGTGGGCGCCTCTGATCCCAAAAAGGACTCATTGAATCCGTCTCGGGAGAGGGTTAAACGATGACTCGGATGACCGAACGTTTCGCGATGACCATGATGCTTGGGCTTATGACCCTGGCGGCCTGGGCCCTTCAGCCGGGCAGTCCCGCGGCCGACTTTACCGCGCAAGACACCCACGGCAAGACTCACACGCTGGCAGAGTGCAGAGGGAAATACGTGGTGCTCGAGTGGCACAATCGGGAGTGCCCCTTTACTCACAAACATTATGCTAGCGGCAACATGCAACGCCTTCAGCGAGAATGGACCTCGAAAGGCGTTGTCTGGTTCACGGTGATTTCTTCTGCCCCCGGCCAGCAGGGGTATATGACTGCCGATCAGGAAAACTCGTACCTGCAAGAAGTGAAAGCCGCGCCCACCGCCGTCTTGCTGGATCCCGCCGGCCAGTTGGGGCATCTCTACGGCGCCAAAACCACACCTCACATGTTCGTCATAAGCCCCACTGGGCTGCTGATTTACGACGGCGGCATTGATGACAAGGCGACAACCGATGAAGCCGACATCGCGATCGCGCACAACTACGTGTCGGCGGCACTCGAAGACGCCCTGGCGGGGAAGCCGGTCGGCACACCGGTTAGCCGGCCCTACGGCTGTTCAGTGAAGTACGCGCATTGAAGGGTCCATTGCCCCCTCGCAAGAGGAGTTTCGGGGGCATAGGCGCAGGCTTATTGCCAGTCCCTTGAAGCCCTGAATCACAGAATTCCCATAGCCGACCCGTTGATCTGACTCCCCTTTCAATTCGCCGTCACGGAAATCGAGGCAGTGTGGGTGGTGCTGGGGCCGACGCACTGTACCGTTACGGTGCCGGACTCGGATGGTGTGGTGGTCCCACCGCCGCCTCCCCCACCCCCACCTCCGCCTCCGCAGCTTAGCGCCATCGCCAGCAGGCAGGCGAGCATGGCAAGGAGCACCACCGGCCGCGCGCCTGGGTTCCATGGCGAAGATTCTGAATCACGCCGGCGCAGCATGACGAGGACCATCAGAAGCAGGCAAGCCGTCGGCAGGGCTACCACCGGCCATCCCTGGAACGGGCGGATCTTGTGGGGCGCAGTAAAAGTCGACGCCGAGAGTGAATCGGTTATCGTGACGGTAGCCGTGTTGTTGCCGCCCAGAGCCCCAACGGAGCAGGTGACCCCCGGCAGCGAACTGGACACGCTACAGGTCAAGGTCGTGTTGGCGGAAAAGTTGAGGTTGTTGTTGATGGGTGTCAGCGTAAGGGTGGAGGTGCCGCTGCCGCCGGCCGTTAGCGTCAAGGTGCTAGGTGATGCGCTGAGCGAAAAGTCTGGGACTCCAGTGTAGAAGACGAAGGGGGGCGACCAAACGGCGACCCCGGTCGCAGAGGGCTCCAAGGCTTGTACCTGCCAGTAATAAGCGGTGTTCCCAGCCAGCACACCCGCGGCCGGGGCGTAAGAATTCGAATTCGCGCTGGTCGTGCCAACAACCGTGCACACGCTGCATGTGCTGGTCGCCGGGTTGGCCGGCAGATCCGCCGGACTCGTGGTGATCACGATTCGGTAACCAGCGTTGCCGGTCACTTGCGTCCAAGTGAAAGTGGGCGGAAGAGCCACCCCCAGTGCGCTGTCGGCAGGTGCGGTCAGCTCAGGTGCCGGCAAGTTCCCGTGGCTCGACGAATTCCACGCCGTCACCAGGATGAAGGCATCCACGGAGCCCAGACCGCTCGCCTGATCGTAGCCGATGCCGGCGCTATAGCCCATTTCGCCGCTGGCGGGACAACCCGTATCACTCGAGACCACTTCGCAGGGCACAATGTTATTGCCGGTCGTGATGTCGTGGAACGCCGCGGGCGCATTTGCCGCCATGGAATAGAGGGTCGGGTTAATGTTGCCCTGGCCCTTCGGAGTGTTCATCTGCTGGTTTATGAGGGCAACAATCCCCGCAAAAGAGGGGGCCCCCGCAGAGGTTCCACCTGCCACGGTCAAGTCCTGCTCGCTATCTCGGT